>ERZ808037.489-NODE-489-length-36552-cov-13.159836_pt1 | contig 36552 bp, 37 predicted proteins | sample MGYA00380190_ERZ808037 | MGnify/ENA primary metagenome ERZ808037 (study PRJEB31490, sample SAMN06133399) | mouse gut metagenome | isolation source: J9 | host: mice | place: China: Chengdu | collected 2015-05 ...
CTGCCGCCATATGGTATAGTAATCTCTGTGGTATCAAGCTCTACCAGCCTGTCGGGGTGAATGACCTGACGCCCCTTGTAGATGAACTGATTTAGAACATCTGCAAATACAGACGGACGTTTCATGTATTCCTTTGTGAGTATGTCCAGTTTTCCCATGTCTTTCTCTCCTTGTATGCTTCACTTTTGTATGTATGGTAATGATACCATAGTTCACTGGAAATCTCAAATACCTTGCGTGCGTCCTATCTGTCTTATGATTTCAAACTCTTGATTCTATATAATATTTATAATTTACCCAATTTGTTTAAGCTGGTCTGTGATATCATAAGATTAGTGCAGTCTTTTCCAGCACTGTCTGTCAGGCATAGTAAGTCCCTGTTGTGACTATAAGATTATTGAAACAAGGTATCTCAACTAGGAATTTCTATATTTAATCTTTCCAGTTTGTATATCAATTCAAAAGGTATTCTCCGCTGCATCAAAAGCAAAGGGAATATGGAAAAGTATAAAATCTCCTCCATTATGAACAATATAGCAACAAAAAAATCTTTTAACTGATTTTTTCTCCATAATAAAAAATGCTTTCTCTCAACTCTTATTATACTATACACCCTTTTTCGTTTCCAGTGTGAATCTACGCTGTTTTCCGCTATTTGATTCACCTTTTTGTTATCTGCTCCTTGACTGCTTGACTGTATATTGTTACCATTGATTAATATATGTAATTTTAGGGGGATTCGAGAAAAAATCTTCGCAAAGACACTTGCTTGTGACGTGACGTAATGAGAAATACTATAGTCACCCAGAATCCCAATCAGGTAAACAGAGACTCCGAGTGGCTATTATTATCAATAGGAAGTGTGACATGGATAGCCGGAAAGCGGCAGCACAAGATTATATGAACATTGGCGAGAGAGAATAATAATTGTCTGGCAGTCAGCCAGTTTGACCGGGCTGCATTTTATTCTCCAATTATTTCCATATCGTCCAATAAATCCCGTATGACAAGCGCACTTGTATTTGTAAGTTTGATATGTTTTTTTAATGGAACTGTCAGTTTGCCCCTTCTTTCGCCCGAGCTGCAATGGACATCTAATTTTGTATCTATCAAACCAAGATTATCCGCTAAATTATTGGCAAAAATAATACTCCCGGCGCTTACTCCTAACACCAAACCATTGTGATTGATATAGGCCATCAAAGACTGGTCAAACTTTGTCGCATTGATTCTTTCAAGCAAATAACGTGTACTTCCGCCGCACAAATATACCACATCGTATTGTTGCAGCTTCTCTAACTCCATACCGGCATGTAAATCAAATACATCAATATGTTGGTCTAAAATACCGCATTTTAGCAAATCCTTCATGCATTTTGGCAAAACTTCGACCGCATCTGCGTCTATTGCCGCTGTGGGGATAAATAAGGCTTTTACGGCGGACATATCTTTCCCTGCCATCTCCACAAAACACGCTTTTATTTCTTCCGTTTCCAAACCTGCTGATGTTAATAATACCCGCATACTTCCTCCTATTCCGGCCAGTTCATCTGCTCATTCGAGATTCCTAATTTCCTGCACGCACTGCATACATGTTCTTTCTCCGCCTGATTTCCAATGTGATACGTTAAAATCCTGTCCTTCAATACAATGTATTTTTGATTCCCTGCCTTAAAATCAACAAACCAGTTCTCATTTGTATCAGAAGCAGGCAGCATGACTTTGGCGATTTGTTCTGGAAAATCTCTTTTATCACATGTAAAAAACAAAGCGGTCCAATATTTCGGTTTTCCGCCAGTATTCCACAATTCAATTTTATGAATATTCAGGCAGTCAATGATCTGGTCGTCCGCGATGCTTTCTTTGATTAAAATGCCTTCGTATAATTCCGGTTTCTTTTTTTGAATGGCGTTGCTGCCGCAGTTGTGAACATCTTTTACCTCGTTTAAGGTCAATTCATCTTTTAACAGAGTATCCATCGACACCCGAAAAGTTTCTCCCAGCAGTAGTAATTTCTCTGTCTCCGGCAACGCAATGTCCGCCTCCCATTTGGATATGGACTGACGGCTGACATTACATATTGAGGCAAGTTCTTCTTGCGTCATGCCGTTTGCTTTTCTTAGTTCTATAATTTTTTGTGATAATTTCATTGCCACGCCTCCTTTCAAATAGTATTGTACAAAATAACAATACTATTTACCACCAACGTGAAAGTGCTTTTTGACAACTACTGGTTGCAATATTCGGACAGGCACCCATCTACAATGCGCACAATGCGCTGCGCCGCCTTTGCCACTTTCAGGTCGTGCGTAATCATGACAATGGTATTTCCTAGCTGGTTTAAATTGTCAAAGAGTTTGAGCACCTCCTGTCCGCTGGCGCTGTCAAGCGCTCCTGTCGGCTCGTCGGCAAGAAGGATTGCCGGTTCGCTGGCTAAGGCTCTTGCGATGGATACACGCTGCTTCTGACCGCCGGAAAGCTCATTGGGTCTGTGCCCGAGCCTGTGCGAGATGCCCAGTAATTTTACAATCTCACTGCACTGTTTCTTTGCCTCCCGGTGCCCCATGCCGCGTATAAGCAGGGGCATAATGATGTTCTGCATCACATTGTAGGTCGGAATTAGCTGGTAATTCTGAAAAATAAAGCCTATCTCTTTGTTGCGCACCTCCGTCATCTCGCTCTCCTTGGTGTTATGGATTGCCCTGCCGTTTAGATAATATTCGCCGGAATCCAGCACGTCCATACAGCCGATAATGTTCATCAGCGTTGTCTTGCCAGAGCCAGACGGCCCGAGGATTGCCACAAACTCGCCTTTTTTTACGGTAAAATCAATGTTCTTCAAAACAGGAACGATATCGTCGCCAAGGCGGTAGCCTTTATTCACATTCTTTATTTCAATTATTTTTTCCTCCACAGCCCGCGCCCCCTATTCCACAATCCATATCTTCATCAATTCGTTGCTGCCCGTATCGTCTTTTTGCAGCAGCATTTTGATAATGTCTCCGTTTGACAGGCGTGAAAAGGTGGTAACCGTGCCAAGTTTTGTCTCCACCTCTGTGCCTACGGGAATCTGTATCTGTCCTGTCACATCTGTTTCAGAATATGTCATAACAGCAGCTTGAGTGTAATCTGTTTTATCCTGTGCTGAGTTTTTTTGTACGCCTGACCTGCCAGCTCTCGCGGCAGCACTGTTTGTGGGCATATTTCCCTTGTCGGGCATTGCTCCTGTTGCGGGTATATTTTGCATGTCACCGTCCGATACCCTTTCTTCCCTCTGCCCTGCCATATCCCTCTTTGCGCCGCTGGCGTTTTCATCTGCGCCGCCTTTTTCCCGCAGGTCATTGAAATCCACTGCCTGCGCCTCCAGCTCGACATATGTCATCTCATTGCCCAGTATGGAGGTAATCTTCGCGTATGCATATTCCTGCCCTTCCTCCAGAACAGGCTCATTGTTTTCATCTGCCGCGTGAGTCTGCGGCAGATACCAGCAGTATACGCCTGCACCTGCCGCCATGAACAAAATTAATATCACAACAATCCACTTAACTTTCTCCATTGAACCTTCTCCATTTAACCTCAGTTTTCATTCTTCCAGCCATCTGTTTTGGCAGCTCTCTGACTTTACCTGATACCAGTTCGCCTGTTTTGGCAGGCGCTGTCCTTCCTACTCCTGATTCAGTGCGGCGACAGGTATGAGTGACGACGCTTTGTAAGCGGGGTAGAATCCGAAAATTGTGCCTGTGATCACCCCGAACGCCAGCGACAGCAGTGCGCCCTGTGCAGACAACTCCACCCTGACGGAAAAGCTTTCTATCACCGGCGTAATGCCAAACGCGACTAGCACGCCGAGGATTGAGCCAATAAGGCTCATAAAACATGCCTCAAACAAAAATTCCAGCAAAATATCACGCTTGGAACAGCCGAGTGCCTTGAGAATGCCGATTTCATTCGTCCTCTCCTTCACGGACACAAATAGCACGTTCATAATGCCGATTCCCCCTACAATGAACACAATCACTGCCATCGCAATGAGCAGAAGCTGTAGGGTGTCGTTGGATTTTGACGCCGCTTCCATCTTCGTTCCCGCATCGGAAATGGTAAATTCTGCGTTGGCGTAGCTGTCGGCAAGAACAGTCTTTACATTTTCGATCACAGTGTCAACGTGGTTGACATCTGCTGAAATTACAGTGATTGTCGGGCTGATATTCTGTCCGGTAATATACTTCACGCCTGTCTCATAGGGAATAAAGATGGTCGTGTCGGGACTGATGCCTGACGATACACTCCCCATCTCCTCAAGCACGCCGCTCACCACATATGGTCTTGCATCAATATAGACCACATCATCATATGCCGCATAGACACTTCCAAAAATCTCCTTTGCGGCGGAATAGCCAAGCACACAGTATTTTTCCTTATTTTCATCATTTTCGCCAGACAGAAACTCGCCTGTGATCATCGAGAGATTGCTGATTGTCATATAATTGCTCTTTACACCTGCAATCGTATAAGAGCCTGCCGATTCCAGTTCACCGCCTTCGACCTCGGTCGTCGTTGTGTAGGATATGGTCACATCTGAGACATCAGGAACAAATACTGCCAGCTCCTCCATGTCCGCTGTGGACAGCACCAGCTTTTCCTGATTGGTTCTGTCTCCACTGCCGCCCCAGTCACCAAAAAAACCATTCATTGACGGCATAGCCCCCCGCATTCCGCCGCCGTTTGGCATGGCGCCGCCGGGTATGCCGCCTCCGGGCATTCGATTACCCTTTTCCCTGCTGCCAAAAGCCGCCGCATTCGATTCATAAGAAATATCTATCGCGCCCGCATTGAGGTTCTTGAACTGTTCTGCGACCTCCAGTTTTCCGCCTGTGCCAATGGCGAGTACCATCATGATTGTGGCAGAGCCGACAATAATGCCGACAGAGGTAAGAATGACCTTGAATTTATTCTGGGAAAGATTGATGATGACAAGCCTTAATAACTCCGAAATCCTCATGTTTCACCTACCTTGCTCTCGATTAGAACGATATCCCCCTCAGAAAGCCCTGCCACGACCTCGACATGAACACCGTCTGAAAATCCCGTGGTGACTTCCTGTTTCACAATGTTTCCGCTGTCATCGCGCACCTTGACATAAGATTTTGTCCCCTCTCTGAACACTGCGCGGTTTGACACATAGCAAACCTCCCTCAGCTCTTTTGTCACAAAGGTCACATCGCCCGTCATTCCCTCATACAGTCCTGACAGCTCCCCCTGCACTGTCACAGTGACAGTGTAATAAACAGTGCCCGAACTGCTGTCATACGCTGCATCTGACACCTCGGTTATCCTGCCTGAAAAAATCTCATCGGGATACGCCGTAAATACAATATTCACGGCGCCGTCCCTGTCAACCGCTTTGTAATCCTCCTCGCCAAGAGACACGTCCATAGAGACGCTCTTGCTGTCATTGAGCACCACAAGACTGCTTCCGCCAGACAGCGTATCTCCCTCTGACAAAAAGACCTCTGTCACAACGCCGCTGTACTCAGCAAGAATGCTGTTGTCCTGTACTGAATGGTCAAACGCCGCCAGTTTCTCCTCTGCCGCGTCATAGCGCTTCTTTGCAGAGGCGAGTTCATTGTCAAGGCTCGCTGTCTGTATGCTGTACCACTCAGATGCCTTACCGGCATAATAAGCGTCAATCTCCTGCGTCTGCCCCAAGTCCAGCTTTGCCTTCTCATAGTCAAGCTGGCACTGGTTCATGGTGCGGACTGCTGCCTGTATATCGAGTGCAAGCTGCGCTAACTCGTCATTCATGCGCTCAAGCTCCTCCTCATACTGGTCTGCAAGTTTTTGCGCCGTGTCCCTTGTATTTAGATAGACCGTATAGTAATATGCGTTCTCATGCCTTCCTTCGTAGTTCTCCGCGACAGCCCCCTGCGCTTCGCGCAGAAATGTTTGTGCCTCGGCGTATTCCTCCTGAAGTTCTGCAAGCGCCAGCAAGTTTTCATTGTATGTATTTTGTTTGTCATCCACAGCCGCCGCCGCGTCCGCGACAGCCTCCTGATATGTCTTCAACTCATTTTCATAGATTAGCTGTGCATACTTCCCATTTGTGACATACGTGTCATATCCCTGCTGTGCCTGTGTTCTCGACGCCTTCTGTTCGATCTCAAGCGCTTCATAGTCTGCCTTCGCATCACGGATATCCTCAGACAGTGTCTCCCGAATCTCCTCCACACTTTCCGTTGTCAGGGTGTAGAGTATATCCCCCTCCCGGACCTCCTGCCCGACTGCAATCTTTACGTCTGCCACTTCGAGAGACTGGCTCTGTGACGCCTGCCCTTCCACATTCATCACCCCAAATGACAGCATTCCAGAACTGCCATTTCCAGAACCGCCGTTTCCCATGCCGCCAAATCCTCCCGGCATGGCGCCCGCCGCAGTCTGGCCGCCTGATGCTGCTGTGGTGGTGCTGTCAACAAGCGCACTGATATCCAGCTCAAAGCGCTGCTCGAGCGTACCAATCTCCACAGTTGCCTCCTCCGTGATTCCCACGGTGAGGCTTCCATATTCCGCTTTGCTTTCCTTGTACACAAGCTCCTCCCCGCTGTGCCCAAGCCCTACAAGGCGCAGAGAAACAGCAACAATTCCCGCCGCCGCTGCCGCACCAGTCCCAATAAGCAGTTTTGCCTTATTTTTCACCTGCGCCTCCTTTCTGAACCAGTATCTTGATATAATACTTGTCGCCTGCGCTGATTCCGTCTATGACTTCAATGTACTCGCCGTTGTGAAACCCTGTCGTCACAGGCGTAAGCACATACGCCTCCCCGGATTTGATATACAACTGGCTTTTCCCGTTCTCCTCCACGACTGCCTTGCGCAGAACATAGCTGATGTTCTCTGCCTGCTCCGTGACAAATGTCACCTCCGCCGTCATGCCGCTATAGAGCATGGAGGTATCTCCCTGTATCGAAACCACGACTGGATAACTGATGGTTGCCGAATTTCTGCTTGTGGCGGTCGTTGTGACCGACTCGATAACGCCATGATAGGTTTCCCCCTCGTATGCAGAAAAATTTAATTCCACCGCATCGCCGACTTTCATTGCCACGACGTCCTCCTGTGAAACATCTACGGACACCGTCATTTCATCTGCCTTTGCAAAGGCGACCAGCGTGCCGGTATTCATCAGGTAATCCCCCTCTTCATAACCGATTTCTGTTACAATCCCGCTTCCCTCGGCAAAGACAGTCCCATCTCCCACAAATTTGTCGAAAGCCTCCAGCTTTTCTGCTGCCTCCTCAAGTTCCCGCTGCGCCTTGGAAAGCGCATTCTCATACCCAGTCAGGCTGCTCTGGTATTTTACATCCGCAAGCTCACCGCTGACAGCCGATGTGTTCAAATCCTGCTGCGCTGCCAGCAGCTCTTTTTCCAATAACTGCTGCTGGTATATCATCTCTGCCTCTATCTCATATACTTCATCAACCTTCTCCTGAATCTGTTTGCTGCTCTCATCAAACTGGCTGAAAAACTGCTCATAAGATGCCTTTGCCGACTCAAATGCCTGCGCCGCGTCCACCCTGTTTGTGACATAATCCTCACTGGCGGCTTCAACCGCCTCGACCGCCTTCTCATACGCCTCCAGAATATCGGATTTTTCTTCGAGATACTCCTCCTCGGTCAAGTCGCACTGCAATTGATAGATCTCTTTTAAAAGCTGCTGTATCTCAAGGTTTTTTGCCGCCATATCATTTGACAGCCGCGCGATGGCAGTATCGTGCGAAGTCTGCGCCAGCGATGTGTCAAGCAGCGTTTCATCGCGGGAAAGCTCCGCCTCCAGCACGCCAAGCTCATACGCTGTCTGTGCTTTCGCAAGCGCAATCTGTGCCTCGGTATTCTCATAGGTAAGCGCCTTGCGCACAGAAGCAATGCTGTCCTGCGTAAAGCGGTATACCGGCTCGCCCTCCTTCACACGCTGCCCGACAGCCACATAGACCTCCTCCACTTTTAGATAATTTGCTTCTGCTTCCTCCTCATCGTCCTCGTCGTCGCTGTCCTCCTCCGTGGACACATCGAGATCATAAAGCTGCGACGTAATCCCAAACGCCACCGTTCCGCTCTCCGTCACGCCACTCTTGAGCGTCCCCTGCTGAACGGTCTGTTCGCTGTATGCCCACTGCTGCGCATTCTGTGATGGCTTTATAAAAATGGTATAGCACGCAGCCGCAATGACCACCACCGCCATGCTGCACAGGGCTGCCAGCGTCTTTTTAGTCCTGCGTGCCATGCGTCTTTTTGTCTGTGTCTGCTGGCTGTCCATGCGCATTCTCCTCTCCGTCTAATATTGTCTCCACAGGTGCTTTCGTCCTGTCTCCGTCTCCTCCAAACAGCACATTTGCCGTGAGATTCGCGTCAATCCCGCTCACATCTCCTTGCAGGTTTACTGTCACAGTATAGCTGACAGAGGTTCTGCTGTTGGAGGAGGAAATCGGATTGATCGTTTCAATGACACCGCTGTAGCTGCCGCGGTCCGTGATCGTGACAGATGCCGTCTGTCCAACATAGAGTTTTGCGATGTCCTCTTGGCTCACCGACACAGACACGGAAATCTGCTCTGGATTGCTGTAGGCAAATACCATGCTTCCACCTGTGAGTGCCTGCCCTTCTTCTGCCATCAGCATCAATACGGTTCCGTTTTCTTCTGTGCGCAAGTATCCGTCCCCCACCAGCGCTTCAAACAGGGCAAGATTGCTGTCCGCCTCCTCCTTGGCGTCCTCTAATCTGTCCAAGCTGTCCTTCAGGCTGGCAAGCTGGGTATCATAGTCCTCCTGCGCCGTCTTTCCCTTTGCCACAGCCGTCTCATAGACAGTCTTTGCACTCAGGGATTGTTTTTGATACGACACCTCTGCATCGGTGAAATCCTCCCTCGCCGTCTCAAGCTGGTTTTGCAGTTTTTGAAGCGTTAATTTCGCAGAGGCGATTTCCGCCTCATATTCCTCAAGCGCGGTGTTGTATTCCTCCTCCGCTTTTTCTGCCTCCTGTTCCAGAAGGCTCATTGTCTTGACAATCCACTTTCGTTCACTCTGCTGCGCCTGCCTCTCCATACCGCCAAAACCAGCAGGTGCTGTTCCCATACCATCATTGAAATCCTGCGTGCCTTTTCCTGTATCTGTCTGGGGAGGCGGTTCTGTGCCTGCATTTTCCTCCGGCACAGACTCTAATGTGTCCGGTCCCGAGTCAGACACAGCAGCGTCTCCGGCAGCACCACTCAGTGTCATCATTCCTGCTGTCCCCATAGTTTCTGATGCGCCGCTATTGAGCTCGTCATCTGTCACTTCCCAGTATTCTTTTCTTTCCATATATAATTCTCTTGCGTCTTCGTATGCTTTTTTCAGGCTGGCAATCTCATAATCTTCATAAAAAGTTTGATTCTGCACACGACCGAGATATTCATTGTATTCCTGCTGCGCCTCCTCGTAAGTTTTTGAGGACTGTGCATAGTCCGCTTCAAGCTGTGCGATGGTGTCATCATAGACCTGTTTGGCAAACTGTGCCTCGAGCATTGCCGTATCATAAGTATACTTCGCCTGCAACCTGCTCTCCCCGTCTGAAATCTGCCCGCTCCGGTATGCAAGCTGTGCACTCAGCGCCGCGGCTTCCAGCTCTTCCCTTGCGTCTGCGATACTTTCTTCGGTAAATTTGATGTAGGGATCGCCCGCTTTGACGCTGTCGCCGTTTGCCAGATAGACCTCCTCCACATACAGGCTTGTATCTTCCAGAAAATCAATCTCAAAGGTGACTGCCTTCACGCCCACCGAGGTCGTTCCTGCTGCCATAACCATACTAGAAGCACTGTTAAAATTCTGATTTTGATTCTGTACAAACTCCATCTCACGATCGCTATGGCTTGCCGGAACAGCCTGCCTTGTTTTTATGTAGCTGCCAATACTTCCTGCCGAAATCGCAAGGACGAGGGCTGCCGCGGCGGCGAACCCCAGCCTGTTCTTCCATTTCCGCTTTTTTACCATCGCGTCGAGTTCCTGCAACGATTCCTCTTTCTTCTCCATAGAACGCCTCTCCTGCATTGAATAAAACACTTATTTTTTGAAGGGCGCGGATAAAATACGCCTGCTATGTATGCAGCCACTGTCTCCACTTCACATTCTCTTTCTCAATATCTGCGGGCACAACACATGATTGAAACAGCGCAGCGCGTTGTAACCTTTTTTCTCTCTATTCAGACTGTGGACTGCTCCTTTTGGCAGGCTGCATTTTTCGCACGCCCATGAACAACTATACTGTGGCTTCCTAAAATGTACTTAAAATTAATTGTGACGATTGTTTGAAAAAATAGTGCACGGCAACAAAAAAGGGTTCTTTATAGGACAGGCCATTTAACGGCTATCCATAAGAACCCTAAAACAAATTAATTTTTCTCCTGTGCGCTCAGCCTTGATTTTTCCGCCGTGCGTCTCGACAATCGCCTGCGCCATTGCAAGCCCAATCCCTGTCCCGCCGGTGCTGGCAGAACGGGCTTCGTCCACTCGATAGAAACGGTCAAACAGCCGCTCTAACTCCACGTTGCAAGGCAAATCACACATGTTTGCCACCTCAATACAGACCCTCCGCCGCCTGCGGTAAATATGCAGACGGATTTCCCCAGCCGCAGCCGTGTACTTCACTGCGTTGTCAAGCAGTATGGAAATGAGCTGCTGTATGGAATTGCGGTCTCCATAGAAGGACAGGTTTTCTTCTATATTCTGGCAGTACGTTTTGCCTTCTGCCTTTGCGCGGACGGCAAAAGGCTCTGCTGTCTCCCAAGCAGCATCACTCAGGGAGAACGTGCTCTTTTCTGGAAAAGGAATCTCCTCGTCCATTCTTGATAACGCCACAAGCTCTCCCACCAGACGGGTAAGGCGCGCCGTCTGTTTCTGAATGTTGGCAATCCATTCATCTCCCTCGTATTCCATCGCCGCAATGTCCGCGCTGGTTGCAATCGAGGTAATCGGCGTTTTCAGCTCATGCCCGGCGTCCGTGATAAAACGCTTCTGCCGCTCCATATTTTTCAGATATGGCCTGACCGCATACCGCGAGAAAAACACCACCAGCGCCAAGACCACCAGCAGGCTCGCAAATCCTATGCCGAGGGAAATCAACAGCAGGGATTTCATAAATTGCAGCGCAGAAGTCACATTCAGAAACAACACAGTGCTCCCCGCGTCATCTATTTTTACCTGATAACGGTAATCTCCGTAATATCCTTTTTCTTTGTCCTTCCTGAGCACTGCCTCTGTATACGCTTTGGCGGTCTCCTCGTCAATCGAATAGATATAATCTCTTGAAATGACTTCCATTTCCCCGGAGTTGTCACAATACACAGCAAAAAACCGAGTGGTAAAGCGTGCTTCCGGGCCTCCTCCGGGCATTTTAGAAATCAAAAGAAAATCTGGTCCCTGATTCTCCGAAAACCGCTTATCATTTTCTTTGGACTTTGCATCTGAAGAAAATTTTTTGCGTGTCCGGTGTTCATACGCCCGTTTCTCATATTCCAAAAGACTTGCTGCCAGACCGTCCTGTGTGGCTGTCGTCCTGTAGTAATTGACGATATTAATCCCCACCACCAGCACAAGCATCACGGTGGCAAAAGCAGCCATCGCTGCCATGATAAAGCGCCGCTGCATTTTTTTGAGCATGTAAGACCTCCTGTTTGTATGCTACGCCTCCAGCGAATATCCGGCGCCGCGCACTGTGCGTATCTCCACGCGGCTTCCAATCTGACGGAGTTTTTTGCGCACAAATCCGATGTACGTCCACACCACGTTCATGTCCGCCTCAGAATCTTGTCCCCAGATTTTATCCATCAGGTGATTTGACGAAAACACAAAGTGCGGGTGCTGCAAAAATAACTCTGTCAGTTGAAATTCCTTATTGTTCAGGCGCACTGTCTGTTCTTTGCAGGACAGTTCATACCGGTTGCAGTCTAACTGCACATCTCCAAAGGATAACACAAGGTCTGAGTATCCTGCATTCCTGCGCGAGAGCGCCTTCACGCGCGCGATAAACTCCTTCGTCGCAAACGGCTTTGGCAAGTAATCATCTGCCCCTGCCTCCAGTCCAGCTACACGGTCCTCCACCTCTGCCTTGGCGGTCAGCATGAGGACAGGCACCCCGGAACGGCTTTTTCTGATCTGGCGCAGCACTTCCAGTCCATTGACCTTTGGCATCATGATATCCAGCACAATAACGTCATATTCTGCATAGTGAAAACAGTCCAGCGCCTCCGCCCCGTCGTGGACAATATCTACCGTAAATTTATTCTTTTCCAGCAAAAATTTTAATCCTCTTGCAAGCTCAACTTCGTCCTCAGCTATCAAAATGCGCATGGTCACAGCCTCCTGTTTTTATACAGAATATGCCTCTTAGTTAAAATGTACTTAAAAAACGTTTCTATCCGCCAGCAAAGTCTGAATCTCAGCAAGAGACGGCATTACACGCAATGCCCCTTTTCTTGTGGTAATAATGGAGGCTGCTGCATTGGCAAACCGCAGCATCTCCGTGAGCCTTTCGCTGTCAAAATTGTCAAGCCCGTATTTTAGTATGTAGTGCAGGCAGCAGGCGCAGAACGTATCTCCTGCCCCCGTGGTCTCCACAGTATTTTCCTGCAAAAAAGGCGGTACCTCCACACACAGGTGCTTATAATATGCCCGGCTTCCTTCCCTTCCCATAGAAAGCAAAATCATCGGTATCTGATACTGCCGGCGGAGCTGTTCAATGCCGCGATCGAACTCTTCCTCCCCAGTAAACCATTGAAGCTCATTATCTGATATTTTTAACACATCGCATTGAGAAAGACCATACGCAACCTGCTCATGCGCCTCCTCCATGGACTTCCACAGCGGCGGTCTCAGATTCGGGTCAAACGAAAGGACTGCACCTGCGTCTTTTGCGATCTGGACAGCTTTTTTTGTGGCGGCGCGCACTCCCTCATGTGTCATGGAAAGTGTGCCAAAGTGAAATATTTTTGTATCGCAGATCAGTTTCTCTGGTATTTCTGCCTCCGTCAGCGCCATATCCGCCCCCGGGTTTCTGTAAAAAGAAAAGTCCCTATCTCCATTCGAAGCGGTGTGGACAAGCGCCAGTGTCGTATGAATCTCCGTATCCATATATAAATTATCGGCATTGATTCCAACTTCTGTAACTGCTTTTATTAACTGTTCTCCAAAAAAATCTTTCCCAACCTTTCCAATAAATGCCGTCTTTTCCCCCAGCTTTGAGAGCATCGACAGCACATTGCAGGGAGCGCCTCCCGGATTTGCTTCGAATACCGGATTATTCTGCCCGCTTACACCGTTTTCCGTAAAGTCAATCAACAGTTCCCCTAATGCTGTGACATCATACTTTTTCATCGTCCATTCCTCCCTACACCTGTTCAGAGCAGGTCATACTTTACAACATCCATCTCTACCGTACCATCTGAAAAGAAAGAAATGCCGTCCGCCGCCTGATCGGTATACATCGTCGCGGTCAAAACCTGCTCACCGTCATTGACAAACACCTCCGCGCTGAAACGGTCCAGAATAATGCGCAGCTTGAGGCTGCCCTCTGCACTGTTCACAAGACTGCGCCGCTGGTGTATGATCGCCCTTCTTGAACCTGAAAATTTCCTGTCTATCTTGAGTATGGACTCGCGCGGGCGGAAGCTCAGAGAGGTATGATATTGATCTTTCTGGGCAAAGCGCACAGCAAACTTCTGGTAAAGCGCCTGCGCGTCCCCGCGCCGCAGCGTCAGTTCCATATCAATGCGCCGTCCGCTGACTCCTTCCAAGCGAATTGTACCTGTAAAATTTACCTTTTCATGCACAGTTTTGTTGCAGCGCATCGCATCAAACTCCCGGATTGGTGTCTGGTACAGTCTGCCGTCACGCAACGACAACTCTCTTGGCAGGCTCATCTGCCCCATCCACGGCTCATCAGGCGACCGCATTGTGCAGGTGTCCCAGTTCTGCATCCAGCCCATCATAATCCGGCGTCCGTCCGGCGCCAGCACGGTCTGAGGTGCATAGAAGTCAATGCCATAATCAATGGATTGATTGCTCTCCTCATGGAAGGTTCCCGCCTGCTCATCGTATGTTCCGATAAGGCAGAGCGTTCCATTGCCGTTGTGATACTCAAATCCCTGCGGCAGCATATCCTGCGGGCTGGCAAGCAGTACCCACTTCCCATCCAGCCTAAAGAAATCAGGACACTCCCACATTTTTCCAAAACGGTGATCATTGGACACCAGTATACTGCGAAACTTCCATTGGAAACCATCTTTGCTAGTGAACAACAGAATCCGCCCGTCTCCGTCTGCCAGACAGTTTCCCGCAATGCAACTGTACGTGCCGTCCGCATTCTGCCATATCTTCGGGTCCCGAAAATCAAACTTACTTCCACCGACGGGAAGCTCTGCCGCGTCAAGTACAGGATTTTTTTCATACTTTTCATAGTCAATTCCGTCCCCAATGGCAAGGCTCTGTGTCTGGATATCACGAATCGTATCATTCTCCTGACGCTCCTTGACAACACTGGTGTACATCAGCAACTGCCTGCCGTCGGGAAGCGTCAGCGCACTTCCCGAAAAGCACCCGTCTCTGTCGTAAGGCTCGTCCGGCGCCAGCGCTGCCGGGAGGTGTTCCCAGTGGAGCAAATCGCGGCTCACCGCATGTCCCCAGTGCATCGGTCCCCATTTGGACTCATAGGGATAATACTGGTAAAACATATGGTACATTCCATTGTGATACGAAAATCCATTCGGGTCATTCATCCACCCAACCCGCGAGCACAGATGAAAATCGGGGCGTTCTTCCCTCGCAATACTTTTTTCAACAGTCTCCTCATACTTGCGCGCCTCGCGCAGTGTCTGGCTTGTCATAAAATACCTCCTTCTAGTATAACTATTTCGTAATCCAGCCTTCCTAAGTTTAAAAAATGAAACCGGAACAGCAGGCCGTCGTCCCGGTTTCAACACACTCAATATTATGAAAACATTTCCTATTTTACCGCACCTGCTGTCACGCCTTCTACAATGTAACGCTGCATAAACAGATACAAGATTAGGATTGGCAGCATCGCCAGCAGCAGCGCCGCCATGACAAGACCAATGTCGGTAGAATACGTTCCGTAGAATATCTGTGTCGCGATGGGTATCGTATACAACTCTTTTCTGCCCAGCACGAGGCTTGGAAGCAGGTAGTCATTCCAGAACGCCATCGCGTCAATGATCGCCACCGTTGCAATTGTAGGCTTTAGCAGCGGGAACACAATTCTCCAATAAGTCTGCCACTTGGTACACCCGTCAATCGTGGCTGCCTCCTCCAGCGCAATCGGAACATTAGTTCGTATCGCCCCGTGGAACATAAATGTCGCCATGGACAGTGAAAATCCCACATGCATGAACACCAGTGTAGCGCGGTGGTTCAAAATGCCGAGAACGCCACCGTACAGAGATACCAACGGAATCATCAGCACCTGAAATGGTATTACCATAGATGCGATCATCAGTCCGAACAGCGCCCCGCATGCCTTCCAGTTATTGCGCACGATCACATACGCGGTCATGGAGGCAAACAGGATTGTGAGAACAGTCGCAGAGACCGTGACGATCATGGAGTTGCCGAAAGACCGCCAGAAATTCATCTTCTCCATTGCCTCCGGGAAATTTTTCAGTGTGAATCCATGTTCCCCGATCAACGACAATGGGTTTGTTGTGATATCCGCCTTAACCTTAAACACATTGATGATCACCAGTATAAACGGAAATATAAAGCAGAAAAACAAAATGATCAAAACAACGATTTCAACTGTATGCCTTATTTTTCTGTCACGAGCAGCTTTTGCATTCAAATCATCCATTACGCTGACACCTCCGCTTTCTTACCAATGTATACTTGAAGTACGCCTACAACTGCACAGACAATAAACAATATCAACGCCTCTGCCTGACCTGTACCATAATTTTTATATGTAAATGCCTGATTGTACACATGCATTGCCGCCATCACCGAACTGTTGAACGGTTCTCCGTTTGTCAGTGACAGGTTGACATCGTACACCATAAAGCATCTTGTCACTGTCAGGAACAGACATTGTACAAAAGATGATACCATAAGCGGTACAGAGATATGTACAATTGATTGTAAATTGGTACAGCCGTCAATCCTTGCCGCTTCAAGCACATCCTCCGACACACTCATAAATCCTGCCACATAGATCAGCATCATATACCCTGCATACTGCCACACCGACACGATGATCAGACAGAACATTGCCCCGTTTGTGGTAGCCAGCCATGAAGTAGACATTGCATCTATTGAAAGTGCGTTTCCAATCGCCACAAACGCACGGTTAAACACAAACTTCCAGATGTATCCAAGCACGATACCGCCAATCAGGTTCGGTATGAAAAAGCCTGCCCGGAAAAAGTTCTGCCCCTTCACACCGCTGGTCACTAAAAATGCCAGTGTAAATGCCACCACATTGACCAGAACCACTGCAATCAGTGAATAAATCAGGGTTCTTCCAAGCGCCTGCCAGTAGGCAGCATCTGAAAAGGTTGACAGATAGTTCGCTATGCCGACAAACGGCTTATTTGCAGAGACACCATCCCAGCTTGTAAAGGTCAGGTACAGACCATAGAGAAACGGTATGATGACCACCGCTGTGAAGATAATGGTTGTCACACCGGCAAACATGACAAAGTTTTTGCACTTATAGGACATGGAATTTGTATTCATAAGCTTAACCCCCTTTTCACTCTGGCGCCGCCTGTACTTAGCGGCGCCAAAAGCAATCTGCTTATTGTGCTACCGGTGTCGTCGAGGACCAGTAGCTCTCTATCTCAGCCGCAAGACCTGCGCGGTCTGTCTGCCCTGCCATGTATTTCTGGATAGAAGCGCCGCAGCGTGAAAAATGGTCGTCCGGCAGATAATCATAGTTGCCGATCAGCTTGCCTTCATCTGCATATTTCTTTACGGATTTGGACAGTGGATCGAGTGAGTCTGCGCTGATATTGCTGTACGCCGGAACCAGCGCGCACTTCTCAGTCAGGAACTTATTTCCCTCCTCCTCAAGTACAAGCCAGTTGAGGAAATCCTTTGCCGCCTCGCGCTGCGCGTCGGAAGTATTGTCGGAGGAATCAATGAACATGTACTTGGAACCGCCGCCGACAAGCTTCTCGTTGGAACCGTCGTCCGTATTCTGAGGAAGCGGCATCATGCCCATATTTTCTGTATAATCATAGGCATTGATCATCGACCAGTCCCAGTTGCCGCCAAACATAAATGCGATCTCGCCCTCTGCGAGTTTTTGCTCAGAAATCTCCCGCTCTGCTGCGATTGGAGAATTTGCCGCATAATTGTATTTCAGAAGGGTGTCAAAGGTATCCATCATAGAGTTCCACTTTGCATTGTTTGCCAAATCTGCTGACCCCGCATACAGCGAGCTGACAAAGCCGTTTACATCCGGCTGCTCCTCGTACACCTCTGCAAGATAATGTCCGCCCAGCGACCAGTCCTCCTTCATGACACCTGTCGGCGCTGCCATGCCGCCGGCAACCAGCTCCTCGAGCAGTTCCTGAAATGCATCCAGCGTCTTGTACTCGTCTGGATTGAAATCTTTGCCTGTTACTGTTTTAACTGCGTCCGCATTGTAGATCAAACCTCTTGCTTCAATACACACTGGGAAGCCTACCACCTTGCCGTCCACAGAAATCGCATAGTCGGTCTTATCAATCCACTCCTCGCCGGTCAGATCCGCCGCGTGCTCCTTTGCAAGAGAGTAGATATCCTTTGCATCCACCATAGACAGTGTGTATGGGTCATTGGAAGAATATCTTGTCGCCATATGTGCAGCTACTGTATCATTTGAATAATAAACCTCCACGTCCACGCCCTTTGAAGCACTGTATTCCTTCGCCATCTCCTCAAATTGTTCCTGCACTTCAATCTTTGAGTTAAAAATGGTGATGGAAACCTTGCCATCAGCCGCATTCGCCCCGACAGATGTATCTCCGCCGCCTCCGCCGCCGTTTCCGCCGCAAGCTGTGAGAGATAACGTCATCGCTGCAACAAGTGACACTGCAAGTAATTTCTTTTTCATTGTACATTTCCTCCTGATTTTAAATTTTGTTCGTTTCTGTCCTGTTGATAAACTGATCATAACATTCCATCGGCATTGTGTCAATCGTTTAACATATTTTTCGGCGTTTTAACACAAATCCGACTGATTATCACGGTTGTTTGGGCTTGTTTTTTGTCTATTTCGACTATAATCTATGCACTTTATCCCGTTTATAACATGTTAATCCTTTGACATATTTCCCTGACATCTTACCTTCTCTGCATGGTCTGTACATCAAAAAAAGCGGTGGCTTTCACCGCTTTTCGTCTGATCATATGATCATGTCGTCTCCCGCTCTACCAGATATACGGGAAGCACTGTCCGTCTCGGCACCACCTTCCCGCTGACGGCATCGCAGAGCAGACTGACGGCAATTTCCGCCATTTCCCGCACCGGCTGGTGAACAGTTGTCAGCTGAGGCGTCGTCAGCGCCGCAACATTGACATCATCAAAACCGATAATTTTCATCTGCGCCGGTATTTGTATCCCAAGCTTGCGGCAGATCTGGAGAGCATGGGCAGCAATCACATCACTGTTCGCAAACAGCCCGTCCGTCTCCGGGTGCTCCAGCAGTGCCCTCTCGATCATCGCACCATAATTCATACTGTTATACTGTGTTTCCTCCGTAAACACCTCCGCAAAGGCAATTCCCTGATTTTCACAAACTTCCCGAAACCCTTCTGTACGCTGGTCTGCCGGCATAGACAGATCATTGATATTGCCCACATGAATCAGATGCCTGCACCCACAGGAGATCAGTTTTTGGGCAGCCAGCGCGCCCCCCTGCCGGTTGTCACACTCCACTGCTGCCGTCCCATTATCAAGAAAACGCTCCATTGTGATCACCGGAACATGAATCCCGTCAAACAGCTCAACCGACACTGTACCGCTGCACAGAATGATTCCTGCCACCCGGTTTCCCGTGCAGATATCAATATATTCCCGCTCCTTTTCCTCGATGCTCTGCGAATTGCACAGCAGAATGCGGTACCCTCTCTTGTACGCCTGATTCTCTATATTGCTGATCATCTCCGCAAAATACGGATGTCTTATATGCGGCACAATCAACCCGATTGTATTTGTATTCTTTCCCTGTAGTGAGCGCGCCACCTCATTTGGATGATAATTCAATTTTTTCATCGCACTGTATACTTTTTTCCGCGCGTCCTCACTGATATATCCCCTGTTATTCAGCACCCTCGACACGGTCCCCACCGTCAGTCCAGCCTCTTTTGCTACCTCCTTTAAAGTTACCACTTTCATTCCCCATTTCTATCGTACACTGTCTTATTACAACGAACTATTTATTTTATGAAAATACATTTGATATGCCTGATACTGCCCCATCTCAACAGGCAGCGGTATCCCTGTCTCCATCAGTGCATCCGAAGCATAAACCTTCCCGCTCTCCTCCTCCTGATACAGACAGTTTCTCTCAAGCCCTTTCAGCCGAATATACTGAACTGTCATATTTCCGTGGACCTCCAGCATCACTGCACTGACCAAAAACTCCGACAAATCTTCGGACACCATCTCCCATGCGCATACTCCCTGTGAAAAAGGATTGGTCAGACGATAGTATAATCCGTTTTGTATGAGCGGCGCATACTTTTTGTATTCCTTGATCTGGTTTTTGATTTCCTGCTTCTCTTCCGCTGAAAGCTTTTGGGGGTCCAGCTCATATCCAAACGTCCCCGCCATCGCAGTGACCGCGCGGGTACGCAGCGGTGTCACACGCCCGTTTTGATGGTTCGGCACAGCAGACACGTGAGAACCGACTGCGGAAACCGGATAGCCAAAGGAGGTGCCATACTGGATATCGAGCCTGTCTCTCGCATCGCTGTTGTCACTACACCAGATCTGGGGCGTGTAATAGAGCATTCCCGCATCAAAACGACCGCCTCCGCCGCTACAGCCCTCAAAAAGAATATTCGGATAGCGCCGAAGCAGCCTTTCGAGCAAATCATAAAGCCCTATCACATAATCATACAGTACCCGTCCCTGATCATCTGCTGACAGCGAAAAACAATCCGCCAGACTGCGGTTCATATCCCACTTCACATACTCGATATTGCCCTGCTCCAACACGCCGCTCATCGCTTCAAATAGATAATCGACAACCTCTTTTCTGGAGAGATCGAGCACTAGCTGGTTCCTTGACCGCACCGGCCGGCGTCCCGGAATTGTGAGTGCCCAGTCGGGGTGCGCCCGGAACAGTTCACTGTCCTCACTGACAGCCTCCGGTTCAAACCAGATGCCAAACTTCAATCCGGATGCATTGATTTTCCCAATCAGGGCGCCCAGTGGTTCCCCTAGTTTATCCTCGTTGACATACCAGTCCCCAAGCCCGCTGTAGTCATCATCGCGCTTTCCAAACCAGCCGTCGTCCAGAACCAGCATTTCTATCCCAAGCTCAGCCGCCTGCTCAGCCAGCTTTGCGATGGATTCCCCATTGAAATCAAAATACGACGCCTCCCAGCTATTCAGCAGCACCGGCCGCACACAGTCTCTGTACTTTCCCCGGCACAGCCTCATGCGAAAGCATCTGTGCAGATTCTGCGACAACTTTGCAATTCCCGCACTGCTGTATGACATCACCACCTCGGGCACGCGAAATACCCCGCCTGCCGCAAGCGGATAGGAGAACAGCTCATCAGAGAGTCCTAAAAGCGCGCGTGTCTGGTTGTACTGGTCCCTTTCCACCTCTCCCTTGAAACTCCCGCTGTACACAAACGACATGGCATAGCAGCTTCCTGCGTCCTCCGTTGCCTCCTTCTCCGCCAGTATCATCATCGGATTATACTGATGGCTGGAAGTTCCCCTGCGGCTGCCGATGACATGGGCGCCATGAGATACCGGCGTTCTCTGCATACTGCGCTCCATCGCATGACGGCCGTAAAAGCTGATCAGGTCATACTCTCCGCAGACCCAGTCCAGACATGCCGCCTGCGCTTTTTTTAAGTATACTTTTTCCGTCCCTGCATTCTTGATACGCGCACTTCTCGTGATCACATCATACGCCGGCAGCACGCCATACAAGAGCGTCACCTGTATGTGGCTTACGGAATCCTCCATGTATATTTCGAGCGTCTCCGCCTCGTCCTCCTCCGCGTAAACGGCGGGCAGCCCCTCTATGCCATACTTTCCTTTTGAAATTTTATACCCATGATAGCGAAAATCACACCCGTAGGAACCGTCCGCATTTTTGACGGCGATTGCGGAACTTCTGTAATCCCCCGTTCCGTGACAGGGCAGCTCCTGCGGCAAAGCGTCCATAGAATACGTGCGGTCTATCCCTGCATCATACGGATTTCCCGAAAATCCTCTATCTGCATACGTGAGCAAATAATCCATGTTTCCCGCTGTCCTGCGTCCATAATACAAATGCAGCAGAAAACCAAACGCATCTACCTTCATCTGATAGGTAGTCTGCGCTGTATGCAGTGTAAACAATTGTTGTTCTTCATCATAATAAATACTCATTTTATGTTCCTCCATTCATTGCCAATTCATTCTGTACTTGCCGTCTTGTACAATATTTTCTGAATCCCTGTATACAAACTGTGCGAAATATATCAAACGTTTGTCATATTTTTTATATTTTATCACATTCTTGATGATTTGACTATCATATTTTTGTACTATTTTCAGCAAACATTCGTTCCCGTTCCGACAGAAATCTGCCGAGCGCATGCAGCACAAAAAAACTGCCGCTTTCATCATCTGACTCATCATGAAAGCAACAGCTCTTTTCCTGTTTATGATAGTTTACGATACAGCACAAAAGCCTCATAGGGTTTGAGCGTCATCTTGGGGTTGCCATATTCATTCTCTACATTGCAGATCAGGCAGGAAGCCCCTGCAAATTCCGCCGGCAGCGTGAAGTTTGTATCATGGTCACAGAAACTGCACACGACTAGAAGGCTCTCCTTCTCAAACGCCCTTGTGTAGACATACAGCTCTTCGCTGTCCTCCATCATCATCTCATACTTGCCGTACACCACGACGGGATACGCTTTTCTGAGCGCGATCAATTTCTTATAATAATGGAACACGGAATCCGGGTCCGCAGTCTCCGCCTTCGCGTTAATCTCCGTATAGTTGGGATTGACTGCAATCCAAGGTGTTCCTGTGGTAAAACCTGCGTGCGGCGAATCGTCCCACTGTACTGGCGTCCTTGCATTGTCGCGGCTCTTAAACGTAATGCATGGCCAGAACACCTCGTGGGAGAGCCTTCCTTCACTGCACCATTCTCTGTACGCATTGACACTCTCGATATCACGGAAGTCACTCGGACGCTGGAAAGGATAATTGGTCATGCCCAACTCCTCTCCCTGATAGATGTACGGTGTTCCCTGCAACATGTGCAGGCAGGTAGCAAGCATCTTGGCAGACACTTCGCGGTACATGGGGCGGTCGTCGCCAAAGCGTGAGACTGCGCGGGGCTGGTCGTGATTGTCCCAGAACAGGCTGTTCCACGCCTTGCCGTAAAGCTCTGTCTGCCAGCGTGACAGGGTTTTCTTCAACGTGACAAGCGGGATTTTCTCGTCCGTCCACTTTCCGTATTTGCCGTCCCCATCCACGTGTTCAAACTGGAATACCATGTCCAGCTCATGCGCGTCCTCACCGGCATACTGCTGAGCCAGCGTTGTCGTCACGCCGGCTGTCTCACCGACAGTCATAATATCATACTTTGACAGGACCTTTTCATTCATTTCCCGCAAATAATGATGGACATTGGGACCATGTATACAGTACGGGCCAAAATCGCCATTCTTGCCGTCCGGCATTTCCTTGGTCTTGGAAATCATACTGATGACGTCCATGCGGAAACCGTCGATGCCCTTGTCACACCACCACGTCATCATATCAAATACTTCCCCGCGCACTTTGGGATTATCCCAGTTGAGATCTGGCTGCTTCTTGGAAAACAGGTGCAGATAATACATTCCTGTCTTTTCGTCATACTGCCATGCTGACCCGCCAAAACAGGACCCCCAGTTGTTCGGCGGCGTCTGCGCATCTTTGCCCTCACGCCAGATATAATAATCGCGGTATGCATTATCCTTTGATTTTTGACTCTCCACAAACCACTGGTGTTCGTCCGACGTGTGGTTTACCACTAAATCCATGACAATCTTTATACCGCGCGCATGGGCAGCCGCCAGCAGTTCATCAAAATCCTCCATCGTGCCAAATTCGTCCATGATATCTTGGTAATCGCTGATATCATATCCGTTATCATCGTTGGGAGACTTGTACACCGGCGAGAGCCAAATCACATCAATCCCCAGATATTTCAAATAGTCCAGCCTGCTGATAATCCCCTGCAAATCACCAATCCCATCCCCGTTGCTGTCCATAAAGCTGCGCGGATAAATCTGATAAATAACGGCTTCCTTCCACCATGTTCTCTTCATAGTATCTCTCCCTTCCTTTTCCATCTATAACAAATATGTGCCTGCTTACATTTCCATTTCCAGTACCAGCACTTGATAGCCGTGCAGCCGGATAGTCCCGTTCTCCTGCGCAATATCATGATAATTATTCAGCAGCACATTCCGATACGCTGCTGGCAGCTTCACTTCCTGCTCGTCCTTCTGATAATTTCCGACCACCAGCAACGTCTGCGCACCTTTGCGGTAATACGCCATCAGATTATGCCGCTCTGCCCACACTGGTTCCAGCGAGCCGTACACGATCGTTTCCTGATACACTGGAGACTTGCGGAGTGCGATTAGTTTCTTGTAAAAAGTATAAACAGAATCTTCCTCCCCCATCTGTGCAGCCGCATTGATGGATTGATAGTTCGGATTGACTTTCAGCCACGGTGTGCCCGTGGTAAAGCCTGCATTCGGCTCATCAGACCACTGCATCGGTGTGCGCGCGTTATCGCGGCTGTATTTGGATACAACCTTCAGCGCCTCCTCCTGCGAAAGCCCTGCTTCCAGCGCAACCCGGTACTCTTCGCGGGCGGAGATGTCATCTACCTCATCAATGGAGGAAATCGGTACATTTTCCATGCCCAGCTCCTGCCCCTGATAGATAAACGGCAGCCCGCGCAGCATGAAGTTGAGCGCCGCCAGCATTTTCTTGCTCTCGGCACAGCAGTCCCCTTCTGGAATATAATGACTGACGCCCCGCGGCTCATCATGATTCTCAATAATATTGGACAAAAAACCGGTATCGCCTATCTTCTCCTGCGCGTCAAAACAGCACTTTTTATAGTCGTCCGGCGTGATCGGCGTGTTGTCATACCACCCTTTTTCGCTGCTGCCAAAAATCGCCTCATGAAAGTCAAACATGCTGGAAAAATATCCTCCGTCTCCGATAAATTCTGGGATTTCCTCGGGTTTTTCATGAAATACCTCTCCCACGGTGAAGGCATCATATTTCTTAAAAGTACGGTCGCGCATCTCGCCCAAAAACGCCCCGATTCCTCTCGCTTCGCTCAGCATGGCATTGATGCTGCACAGACCGTCCTCCCTGTCCGGCGCATAGTCACGAAATGGCAGCGCCTTCTTGATATTGATAATGGCATCAATGCGGAAGCCGCCAAGACCTTTGTCCAGCCACCAGTTGATGTTCTTGTAAATCTCCTCCCGGACTTCTGGATTTTCCCAGTTGAGATCGGGCTGTTTCCTGTGAAAAACATGGAGATACTGTTTGTCCGTCCCCGGTAAGTCCTCCCACACGGGCCCGCCAAAATATGAACGCCAGTTTGTAGGCAGTTCCCCCTCTTTTTTATCCCTCAGATAAAAATATTTCCCGTATTTTCCCTCTGGGTTCTCACAGGCCTTTTGGAACCATGCATGCTCATCTGAACAATGGTTGACCACCAAATCCATCAGAATACGAATCCCTCTCTTCTTCGCCTCCGCAATCAGACATTCCATGTCCTCCATCGTGCCAAAACGGGGATCAATATTGTAGTAATCCGAAATGTCATATCCCTGATCTGCCAGCGGAGACTGGTAACAGGGGGACAGCCAGAGGATATCAATCCCCAAATCTGCAAGATAATCCAGTTTACGGATAATGCCGGGGATATCGCCAATGCCGTCGCCGTTAGAATCATAAAAACTCTTGGGATAAATCTGATATGCAACCTTGTCATGCCACCACTTTTTGTTCATAACCATACCTCCTGCTATAAAATCATTAAATTTCATGCGGCGCACTGCCTTCCTGTCCGCTGATAGATTTTTATTATCTACATTTTAATGATAATTGCGTGAAAAGTCTTACACTTATCTGATGAAAAAGTACGGTTTTATGACTTTTTATGTATTTTGTTTTCCTGATTCTATGGATTCTGCGTGCTTTCGGTACTGCAATGGCGTCGTCCCTGTATGTTTCCGAAATTCCTGTAGAAAATTCCCCAGATTATTAAAACCACACTCCAGACAGACTTCTGTCACTTGCAGGCTGGTCTCTTCCAAAAGCCGCTTTGCCTGCTTGATGCGATACTCATTGACGTATTCTATTGGAGAATATCCAATCGCCTTCTTAAAAAGGCGGCAGAAATACTGTTCGTTCAAATTGACCTGCCCTGCAAGGTCCGAAATATAGATTTTATTTTGATAATTGTCCTTGATATACGTGAGCGCGGTCTTAATACTCTCCACACGCCTGTCAAAATTTCTTTCCGTAGAGAGAAAAAGCCCATGGGCAGAGAGCGTGGCAAGAATATACATCAGGCAGGACTTGACATACAGTTGGCTTGTCAAATTATCAGTCACCAGACTGCTGTTTGGCATATGCGCACGCGCCGCCTGACCCGCAGAAGATTTCTCAATTTTCTGTCCAAAAGCGCGCATAATGTCCGTAAAAGCACTGCGCAGCGCGGAAAATGCGGGATGCTGCGGCGCGATACAGCGCGGAAAAAGAAGCTTTCCATTTTGGATTGGCTTGATCAGCCGAAGCTGCACCTCATCGCTGGAATCCAAGCCTAGAATACTTGGCGAGAACACTACCGCATCTTCCCAGTAGCGCTCAGCGGTCTCAGCGAAAATGCTGTGCAGTTCGCCGGGATTGACAAAATAAAAGCATTCAGACTGGACCATGAACGACTCCATGTTAATCTCCAGCCGAAATGCTCCTCCCGAAAAATACAGGATTTCTATTTCATCATGCCAGTGATGCTTGACAAAAACCCCCTTTCCCGCAGCATGTGTACGATATATTGCACATGGAAACGATTTCGTTCCATGGATACAGACTTCTTTTAAGTCTTTTAAGACAACGGGCTGTTGTTTCATGGTCGTTCTCCTTTACACAATGGTCTGACGTCATTTTCCATCAAAACAGCCTCAACTGTTCATACTCTGCCTTTCGCTCCAGCAGACACGGTACTTTTTGAAGCAATTCACCCGCTTTACGCCTGTCAAATATCCATGGGATAAGTTCGCTCTCCTCCAGCACAAGCGGCATACGGTCATGGACGGGTTTCATGGAGGCGTTCGCCTGTGTAGTCAGGATTGTAAACCGGTCTCCATCTTCATAATGGTTATAAATTCCTGCCATAAAGAGCACTGGTTTTCCTTTTCGGTAAAAGATATTTTTTTCCTTATAGCGGTTCCATTCATAGAACCACGCTGCCGGTATCACAATGCGCCGGTACGCCACACCTTCTTGAAAAGTCTTTTTGTCCAGTACAGATTCACTTCTTGCATTAAATATGACTTGTTTCCCCTGAAAGCCCGGAAGTCCCCACCGCTTCATGCTGCATTCCAGCCCGGAACCTGACGCCGTCAAAACCGGTGCTATTTCTGTCGGATGGAGATCTCTTGCCTGCATCTGAAAATTTATGGAAGCTCTTTTCCGTACATTCTCCTCGGTCAGTTGGATAATCTTTTCAATCTCTTTTGCCGTCTCCTCATCTACATGATATCTGCCGCACACAGCCGCGCTCTCCTTTCCATGAGTCGGGCCTTTTAGCGAACCCCCTACTCATTTACAAACAGTTTCTAAGTATTTACCATCAGCAAGGTTATTATGTTCTGATAACCTTATCAAAATACAGATTATTTGCCTCAATCTCTTCCCATTGATCAATTTTTCCAAAATATGTTTCAGCCCCACTAGGAATGCTGCTGTTTCCTTTTGCATCTTCGGCAGAGGAGAAAAATAAAGATTCTGTGCGAACTTCCTCTGCGGTTTCCACGACCAGCATGTAAGCTGGTATTGTCAATTCCAGAACATAAACGGCAATGGGATCTTTATAGATTGGTTCAGCTCCATGCTCTTTCATCACGCAGCAGTGTTCCATTCTATGTTCAATATTTTCCTTCGTTAAGCCAGCCCGCCAGTAACGCTTCATTTCAACGTGGATAAATTCCTCATACAAATCAAAAAACAGGTTTAGCGCCTTCTCCTCATCACCATGACAGTACGTGAGCATATTATGACACCACCCGGCACATACACACTCCGTATGCAGACGGGCATCGGTAAAACTATGCATAAAATGAAAGTCCAGCGGAAACAAATTGCCACGCCAGCATACGCCAAGGTCGTGTTCGGCAGCTTGGTAGCCATGAAGAAAATGCAGCAAGGGCGTAATCGCCTTACTGCCAAGAAACATTCCCGGGCGCGTTTGAATTTGTCGAATCATCCGATGCAGACTAGGCTTTTCATCTTTCCAAGGAATAGGAATCTCATATGTTACAGACTGCATATCTACACCTCCTCATAAGTGAATCCATCATTTTGTCTCACATGAATATACGCCGATTCTCCGGCTCTTATTTCATTGATAGCTTCCTTTTTATAGTATAACATTTTCTTCGAAAAACGTACAACAATTTATTCTATTCTTATACTGCCCCCTGTCTTGTCCCGTATGTCTCTTTATGATAAAATTTTGGTGGCGCAAACCGCTCACAACCGCAATTTGTATCAACTGTTTTTTCACAGATATGATATACTGGTCGTAAGGAGTTTGATCATGAAATCTGCAACGTCATTTAATAAAGTCTTAGAATACATAGAAGAAAATTTGTATGAGGATATCTGTCTGGATCAACTTGCTTCGGCAGCAGGATATTCAAAATATCATTTTTTGCGCTTGTTTAAGGAAACATTTGATATGACGCCGCTGGAATACGTGCGCAGGCGAAGGATCACAGAGAGCGCCCGCGATCTTGCAGATACCGATGAATTGATATCTCAGATTGGTTATAAACATGGATTTAATTCCAAGGAAAATTTTACAAGAGCCTTTCAGTCGGAGCATCATATATGTCCATCAGAATATAGAATGACTGACAACAGTTTGAAGCTGCTTCACCGAAACAAACCAGAACAGGACGCTTTGACATTGATTCCAACAATCACAGTACTAGAACCGTTCAGCGCAACAGTGTTTCAAAGTGACGAGGAGGAGCCTGCAAGATTTTGGAACAAATATAACTGCGGCGGATTTTCGAAGATATTATCCGGCGGCACAGTACAGATGGATTACGGCTTTTCAGTGTGGAATTTTGAGCAGGGTAAGCTTGACTATTACGCTGGAATCCTGACAGAATATGCCAAGGGAAACGTATCGGGAACGATACAGCTCAATGTGAACGGCGGACTGTATGCGGTATTTGACACACCTAAGGCAGACAAGTATACCTTTGTCAATACCATACGCAGGACATGGGATTATATCATGCATGAATGGATTCCGCAAAGTGCGTATGAATATCTTGGCGATTGTGATTTTGAGACATACAGAGAATGCAGCAGGGAATTTTCGGAACAGATATTTATTCATATCAGGAAACGAAAAGAGGGTTGAATCAAGTTCGCTGTCGTATTAAGAAACACTTTATCATCATGAAAGACAAAAAGGAGAGAAAATTATGGCAGAAATCAAGAAAGTTTTCAGAGAAGAAATCCCTGCGATGCGGTTCATCGGAAAAAAATATCACGATTACAGCGGCTGGGGCGAGTGGTTTGCAAACGGCTGGTTTGAGACCATAGAGAACAGCATGGGCGGAACGGATAAAATTCTTAAAATCTGGGAAAACGGCGGGGCGTATGTCGGTTTGGAGTGCCGAAAAAACGGTGCGCTTCTGGAATACTGGATTGGAATGTTTACGCCCGAAAATACAGCTATACCAGAAGGGTTTGCGCATCTCGACTTCCCGAAGTCAAGCCTTGGAACCTGCTGGGTCTACGGCAAGGAAGAGGAAGTGCATGGCGCTGTAGGGAATTGCTGGGAATCCCTTCGCAATGCAGGTATGCAAATCGCTGTTGATGACAACGGCATTGAGAGATCTTTTGAGAACTGTCTGTGCCCCCGCTTTACAACGCCTGATGCAAAGGGAAATGTTATCCTAGATTACTGCTGCTTTGTGAAGTAGCATTTATTTTCTACTACCAGTTGAATTTATTTGATGAACTAACCGACACGGTTATGGTTTTTTCAAATTACTATGGTAAAATGGAGTCAGCAGAAAAGAGAACCGCCCAAAGGCATAAGGAGGATATGATATCAATGTCTATAAATATTGGCTCAGTAATTATGAATAAAAGAAAGGTCTTAGGATATACACAGCAAACTTTGGCGGATAAGCTGAACATTTCTTTTCAGGCAGTCTCAAAATGGGAGAATGGAACAAATTATCCAGAAATGGAAATGCTTCCTATGATTGCAAGTGTGTTGGACACAAGTATTGATTCCCTTTTGGGCTATAAATCCTTTGTGGTTTCTGATTATGATCAGCGCTATGACACAGCGGACTATTATTGGGGAATAACTCCCAATAATTTATGCTATGAAATCATGAAACTGCGACCGCCCGTGAAACCGTTAAAAGTGTTGGATATCGGCTGCGGAGAGGGGAAAGACGCTGTTTTTCTTGCTCGAAATGGTTATCTCGTAACCGCATTTGATTTATCTGCAACCGGAATAGAAAAAGGGAAAAAACTTGCCGAAAAATGTCATACCTATGTAGACTTCTTTAGAGCTGACATAACTGATTTTCGCGCAACCGACTACTATGACATTGTTTTTAGCAGCGGCGTGTTTCACTTTATTCCGCCCAAGATACGAGACGAAATTACCACAAACCTGAAAGAATACACAACGCGAAACGGCATACATGCAATCAATGTATTTGTAGATAAACCGTTTGTGGCAGTTGCGCCGGATAAAGATGCCAACCGGTTTCGCTGGACTACCGGAGAACTTTTTATGCTCTATCATGATTGGAAACTGCACAAAACAGAAGAAGTTATTTTTGACTGCAATAGCGGCGGAATCCCGCATCAGCATTGCATGGATATTATGATTGCGGAAAGGGTAGAATAATTCTATGATAAAAACATTGTATGTTACGGATTTAGATGGAACTTTAATGCGGGACGATAAAATAATTTCAAATGAAAGTACCGTCATATTGAATCGTCTGCTTGCACAAGGTATCTTTCTTACATATGCAACCGCAAGATCGCTTCGCTCTGCCTCTAAAATTACAAGCAATATTTCCTTTCACCTGCCTGTCATTCTCCGTAACGGAACAATCCTTGCCAATCCTCTGACCAAGGAAGAATTCGAGATCTTGGTGTTTGGAAAAGAATTGCAACACATACGGCAGGCTTTAGCTGACACCGCTATCCCCGGATTTGCAACTGCTTATTTTGGCTCGAATGAAATAAAATTATGCTTGGCAGGAAGAACAAATGAAGGTTTTCAGGATTATTTGCAAAACCATTCTTCGGACAGCCGTATTCATATGGTTGATACGGAAGATCAATTATACGAGGGGAAAACGTGCTATTTTACATTTATCGCCCCCAGAGATGAATTGCAGCCCCTTTATGAACGTGTAAAACAGATTGCGGGAATCCATTGTGTTTTTCAACAAGATAAATACAGACCAGAATACTGGTTAGAACTATGTCCGGGAAATGCAACCAAGGCCGCCGCAATTCAAAGAGTAAAACAGCTATGCGGCTGCCAAAAGGTAATTGTATTTGGTGATTCAGCAAATGATATTTCCATGTTTCAAATGGCAGATGAAGCGTATGCAACACAAAATGCGATTGACGAACTAAAAGAAATTGCTACGGGAATCATTGAGAGCAATCAAACTGATGGTGTGGCAAAATGGTTAGCGGCGCATCTGTGAGCAATGGTGGTAATAAGTCAGCTTTCCCATAACACTGCTACTTCAAAAACATAAACGTCTCTTTCGTACCAGTATCACTTATCATCGTTTTCGGGTATCCCCTTCATTGCCAAATCAACGATCTCATAAACACTTGCATTATCAGGTAAACCAACTAACTCAGGATAAAATATCAAATCAGTCCCTCCCGGATGATTAATGCTCTTATTAAATTTTACTGCCAACGCATCTTGTTCCTTTGCAGTTAACATTCTTTTGGTCGTTTTATTATACATAGTCATTAATGCTTCCGTTAAATCAATCAATTCTTCTCTGGACATTTTTTGTTTTGTAGTTATCTCCTCGCTTTCTAAAAACTCATACTTTCTTAAATTTCCCGTATCATCAATATTATGATAAAAATCATTTCCGGGTATCCCCTTCATTGCCAAATCAACGATCTCATAAACACTTGCATTATCAGGTAAACCAACTAATTCGGGATAAAATATCAAATCAGTCCCCCTTGAATGATTAATGCTGTTCTTAAATTTTACTGCCAACGCATCTTGTTCCTTTGCAGTTAATATTCTTTTGGTTGTTTTATTATACCTAGCCATTATTGTTTCCGTTAAATCAATCAATTCTTCTCTGGACATTTTTTGTTCCATAGTTTACCTCCTAATTTTCTGGCTTTTTAGAAACTTATACTTTCTTAAATTTTCCATTTACCATGTAGCAAATAATTTTTTCTCCCCTGTTTCAACGTCATATGATTTGGATTACTATACTTCTCTTCCTCCACAATTCCATCATCTTCCCATCCACAATTTGAACAAATATCGTATTCTCCTCGCGTAGAAAGTGTTTTCTCTCCACAACATAGACAAATATATTCTTCTGGTTGTTCTCCATATACAATCACAGTTTTTTTCAATATATTTGATACCATGTTTCCCAAATTTTCGTTAGAATAGCCACTATAACTGTATTCGCAAAGAAGTTTGACCAGTGTATCATATCGGGGAGACATTGTATCTGCTTGTGGTTCTTCAAAATTCAAAAGTTCTTGTCTCAGACTTAATGACAGCAAATGAAATATTTCATCTGCTTCATCAAGCCCCCATGCATTAACAATAATTGCTTCTCTATCTTCTGGAGAAACTTTTTTATACTCATTTGTAGCGATAATCTCAATTGCCTGCTTTCTGTCCATTTATTTTTCTCCAACTGTTTATTTGCTAGTAGTAAAATTTAATCGTCCAAAATCGCCTATACTTCCAAACACTACTTTGCATACTATCCAACAATTTCTTGGGATTCATACTCTTTATCAAATAAATTATTTAAATAATCTTCTATAGTTCTCCCTGCCCAATACAAACTATTCATACTACCCCAATAAATATTTTTGCTTCTACCAACATACACAATTGCTGCACACATGCTGCCAATTGGAAATAACTCTTCTTTTGCCAATAATTGAAAATGTGCAAGTCGATCAAATTCTCCATTTGCCGCAAAAAAAGGATTGAAATCGAATTGTGCACCTTTATGATTACTGTCGTCTTTTACATGAAATGTAAGTCCTCCTAAATTTTCTAATATATCTAAAGCATACTCAAAATAAACATAACCTTCAATGGTTAATTCGTGTATCCAATACTTCATATCATAATATCTATTCTCACTCCATCCTCCCTTTTTCAATATATTCACCACATATGGATCCAATAATTTTATATTCAAAATTTGCTCATCTACTTTCATGATTATAATCGTTCATTTTATGTCTGTAAACAATAGAGACCTCAATTGATAGCTTATATCAAACTTTTAACATGCTATTACACAAAAACATTAAGCAGCCAATATGGTAACCGCAATGATTGCCGCAGCTTTCGCCAGACGATTTGTCATCGTTATCATCTTTTTCTTCCAGAGGGCATCTGCCGTGCAGACACAATTTATAAAAAGCCAGCGCAAACAATAAAAATGCAGAAACGCATTATTCAAACACTTCACATATCTGTATTGTTTTTTGCCGCTTCAATAGCATATTTTAGAAGTAAATGAGGATATTTTATATATATTTTTTCCAAACAGTCAATGTAATTTACACTGTTCAAATTATCTGCAATTTCTTCAAACACTTCACTTACATATGAAATTTCTTCATCATCTAATTGATTCAGTATATCAATTGTAAGCAATTCATCTTTACTCAATATCTCAATTAATTCATTTCTACATTCTTCAATTCCATAATAATCTTCTTCATGTAATTTTACCCTCTTATTTATTATATTTTTGACTGTATTTAACATATCTATTTCCCGCCTCTAGTATAGTTCTTCTATATCACTACTATGCAGTTTTCTATTATTAAAAGATTATCTGCTTCGTATGAAATTTACACTGTTTACTTTAAATAACCTATTGTTTTATTTCATTTACGTATCGGATAAGTTAATGCAACATCAATCCCTACCCCCTTTACAAGAAAATCCGTCAATGAATCCGCTATTTTTTCCGCTTTTTCAATACATAAGATACCAGCCTCATCTCTGTACAGACCAAATCCTTCTTTCCCTTCTGCATAATAGTAAACAAAGTCCCCTACATCATCTCCAATCATCCATGCATTGTCAAAAAATTCATCCTCTGGTATCGCTTCCGAAAGTTCATCTAGTTTATCAAGTGAATAACTTGCACTCCAAATAAAGATTGTTAATGTAGAATCAGGATCAACATCCTGATCTACTAAAAATGCTATACCATTTTTTTCATTTCCAGAAATAGTATGTAGAAACTTTAAATAATCTTCCGGCAGTTGTATGGGGGACTGTTCTATCACCTCTTCGATATCTTCTTCTCCTCCGGGTACTATTCTTACTGAATCTAAATCAATCATTAATCTGTGGTTTAAATTTTTTAATATATCCATACTTTTTCTCCTCTACAAACTGTTCCATTCTTATTCCATCAATATTCGCAGTATTCATTCTTACTATGGCGCTAATTTTTCTATCAGCGAATACGAACTTACGATATTATATCCTTTATGATATCTAAAAATGGTTCATTTCCTCTGAAAACATCCTCTCCTGCCATTAAATACGCCCGCATCAAATATTCCTTTGCATCATTCTCATCTTGAAGAAACACAAAACATTGACCAATACGCATATTAATATAGGGATTGGAATTATCATAACGATGCGCGTCAAAATAATAACGTTTGGCATTTTCATAGTCATCTTTCAAAAAGCAGCAGTCTCCAAGTCCTGCATATGCATTTCGATAATACCGTTCTATTTCATCACAATTAAGCTCAGAAATCCTCTCAAGTCCCTGTAAATATAATTCTTCAGCTTCTTCATAGTCCTCCTTATCAAAAGCTTTATCTGCCTTATCTATTAGTTTATTGGCAGGCAGCTTACTTCTTGATTTTGCAGTCTTTCTCTTCCCCAGAACAAGCTCTTTATATTCTCGGTTTTCTGGGCGATTAATAAGTCCATAACCCTTACCTTTCTCCAATGAACGGGCAAAAAGTTCCTTTGCAATATCTATGTCTCCTTTTTCATATGCTAATCTTCCAGCCCAAAATTCTCTGTCCTCCGAGTCTGCCCTGTCTAAATCACATATGAACAGCAGTGCCAAGAATTTATCTGCATAGGCAAGCTTTTTTGTCCCTATAGCATACTTTACTATATCTGTAACTACAAACCAGCTCATTGGCTGTTTATATTTTGGCTCTGGCAACAAATCCCATGCTTCCATGCAAATTTTCCATGCTTCGTCGCAATTTCCCTCCTCAAATAAAAGAGTCCAATTATTTTGCATATCAAATATTAAATCTTCAACTTCCTTTTCAGTCATACAAATACCTTCCCATTTCGATTATTTCTTCTTACAATTATTTACACCATTTGTTACCAGATCATCATATGCTATTCTACGATCATTTTCAATCCTTTCTCCTGCATAAACCATACAAATACCGGATTATAATTATAATACCTCACCCGCAGATAGTATTGTTCTGTCTGCTCGTCATATTGCTGATCTGTATAGCGGATTGCTGTACCCAAATGATAATTGTTTTTCTTGGAATAGCCCTGCTTCCCCTTCTTTCTCGTGCAGAACTCTTTTCTCTTCATTTCTCACTGGTATCATTGCATAAGGTCTCATTCATCTGTTCTATAGTTTTTAATACCAACTCTTTAATATATTCATCACATCGAGGAGCTAATAATATATACTTCTCTTGATCTGATTCATGTATTGGCGTAGCATTTCCAAATACATCGACTTTTTTGCATCCACTTCCAAGACCATAAGTGAAATAAATATCTTCTACATCATTAGGCGTATAATTTTCTTGATGACCAACAATTCTCCAATCCCCACTTCTTTTATTGTCAAATAAAGTATATGAATCAAGAACTATTAATGGCATTAATCTTGAAGATTTTTCTATAATTTCCGCATTTATAAAAGTATCTGATGATATATAATCAAAAATTTCTGCAATATGTCCTACGACTGTTTTCGCCATAATCCTTCCAAAACAATATTGTTGACTTTTTAATTCAAAACAAAATATGTCCCCTGATTTTATAAAACGTAACATTGTTCGCTTTTTTTTATCCCATCCCCATATTTTTATGGTTGACATTCTCTTTCTCCTTTTAATTCTTCTTTCAAGACACTGATAAGCTACCTTAAACCATTTTGCTCTTTTGTCTGTTCTTTTTTCTCTATAAGAGTTATTCTTATTTCCTCTATTTTGTTATCAATTTTCTGTCCTCTTATTCCAGTTTTTGTTCCATACTTTTTTGTTAAATATTGCTCATAATCTCTTGCATTTTCGTATACAACATTTTCGCCCCCGCTCAAACACATGCAATTTTCTGGTTGTACAGTAATTCAAAAATCAGAAACTGATCTTTAAAATCTCCTCTTTACTAAATTTAATATTTTTGTTCTCCTTTTGTTCTTCTTGACAATATGTCAATACTTGCTGCAATTTGTAATCCTCAAAATAATTATCATTTACAATCCTTACAACATCAAGAATACATTCCGTATACCCATCATCATCCTCTACAACCTCCCAATATTGCGGCAATACTTCCTCCTGCTCTATCATTACCTGTGCACCTACATATGAAGCAATCCCGCCAAATAATAAGTATATATTAGAATTTGTCGTATCTTCTGAAATTGTTGAGTAATACTCAAAATTTATATCATCTTCAGGAGCAATCCCATCACATAAATCATTTAAAACATCATC
>ERZ808037.490-NODE-490-length-36533-cov-30.432905_pt1 | contig 36533 bp, 33 predicted proteins | sample MGYA00380190_ERZ808037 | MGnify/ENA primary metagenome ERZ808037 (study PRJEB31490, sample SAMN06133399) | mouse gut metagenome | isolation source: J9 | host: mice | place: China: Chengdu | collected 2015-05 ...
GGGGGCAAAGTTAACTCTTTCCCTTGAATCTACCATTTTTAGTCTCCAAAACGTTGCACTTCGTTTTGGAATCTACATGCGCATTCTCGCCTGTGCTATCAATTAAATGCACCAAGCACGAACATGAAGCCTTGCATATAAAAAATCAGGTGCCACAGTCTGTAAAGCTGTGGCACCTGAGTGTTATTTTGTTTCGGAGGGGAAACAGAGACTGATTACTCTGCTACTACCTCGAAGGGAATCTCGACGCTTACATCGCGGTGGAGACGGATTGTGGCAGTATAGTTGCCAACTTCCTTCACTGCATCAAGAGAGATGAGCTTGCGGTCCACATTGTGGCCGAGCTTCTCGAGAGCCTCGGCGATCTGTATGGCATTCACCGATCCGAAGATAGTACCGGTAGATGATGTCTTCGCACCGATAGTGAGCTTAACGCCCTCAAGAGCAGCGGCTGCAGCCTCTGCCTCAGCCTTGATACGCTCAAGCTTGTGGGCACGCTGACGCTGATTCTCGGCAAGAACTTTAAGAGCTGCCTCGGATGCGATCACAGCTTTGCCTGTAGGGATAAGGTAGTTACGACCATATCCGCTCTTCACTTCGACTACATCGTCCTTGTAGCCAAGACCGTTGATGTCTTCCTTAAGAATGATCTTCATAATTCCTGATAGCTTTTAAAGTTATTTCATCAAGTCAGTAACGTAGGGGAGAAGAGCCAGATGGCGGGCACGCTTAACAGCCTGAGCCACCCGACGCTGGAACTTGAGTGAAGTTCCGGTGATACGGCGGGGAAGAAGCTTGCCCTGCTCATTGAGGAACTTCTTGAGGAATTCGGGATCCTTGTAGTCGATATACTTGATACCGCTTCTCTTGAAACGGCAATATTTCTTCTTCTTTACATCCACCGACAGGGGTGTGAGGTAGCGGATTTCTGATGCTTGTGCCATGATTAGTTCTCCTTTACTTCTTCGTTGACAGTTGTTGTTGACTTACGGTTGCGACGCTTTTCAGCATACTCTGCGGCATACTTGTCGTTGCGGAACACGAGGAAACGAAGCACGCGCTCGTCGCGGCGGAATGCAGTCTCGATCTTCTTTACGATAGTAGGATCGCCGTCAAACTCCAGGAAAGAGTAGAAGCCGGTTGACTTTTTCTGGATGGGATAAGCAAGCTTGCGAAGACCCCAGATCTCTTCGTTGACGATAGATGCACCATTGTCGGTGAGCACCTTCTCGAATTTTTCTACCGCTTCCTTCATCTGCTGGTCAGATAAAACGGGAGTTAAAATGAAAACGGTTTCGTAATGATTCATTTTAGTGAATTATTAATGATTGAATTTATGGGAGCGCGTGACCTTCAGGGCACCCCGCGCTTTTCCGGCTGCAAAATTAGTAAATCGCCAGGCTATTTCCAAATATTTTACCAATTATTATTTTTCTGTATTATTTTCCCTGAATCATCCTCCACCTGTCAACATGGACTGTTTATCAAAAAGTCATCTTATGTTACCTGACTTTCCGGCTTAACCTGCGTGGGAACAAAAACACTATCGACAGTGCCACAACAGCAGCAAGTGCCCAAGGATAATACAGATATGGAAACGGTGCGGCCGGTGCAATACCGGCAAGCGACGATGCAAGAAGCGTCTGCGCGCCATACGGTATAAGGCACTGAACTATGCAGGAGCATGAATCTAACAATGAGGCATTTTTACGCGGATCGATACCATACTTCTCCCCTATCTCTCGAGCAATTCCGCCCACCGTTATTATAGCGACCGTATTATTGGCCGTACACAGATTGACGATACCGACCAGGACAGCCACACATGCCTGTGCGCCTCTGAGTCCCGACACCTTGGCGGTAAGAACCCTCAACAGATATTGTATTCCTCCGGCAGCCTTGATCACACCAAGCATACCGGCTGCAAGAAGCGTCACAATGATCAGGTCGCCCATCGAATCAATGCCTTTTCCCATATATCCGAAGACCGAAATCAGATCTACGCCATATATCAGCCCCATACAGGCTGCCGTCAATATGCCAAGAGTGAGCACGATTGTCACATTGACGCCACACACAGCTGCTATAAGGACCACAAGATACGGCAATACAAGCCAAGGGTCGGCATCATCACTGATGTGGACATCAGGGGCGCCAATACTCATAAACACATATATTATAAGTGTAGCTACGGCTGCCGGCAAAGCTATCCACATATTGGCCTTGAATTTATCGGCCATGCGGCATCCCTGTGATCTGGTTGCGGCTATTGTCGTGTCGGATATGAATGACAGATTGTCTCCAAAGAACGCACCTCCGAGCACAACGGCAACATAAAACGGCAGACTGGCTCCTGAAGCCGAAGCCATCTCTACAGCCAGCGGGGTAAGAGCCACCACTGTTCCCACCGATGTGCCTATGGATAACGAGATGAAACACGATGCGACAAATAGCCCCGGGACAATATATTCCGACGGGAAGAATCTCATTGTAAAATTGACCGTCGCATCTATCGATCCTATCTCCTTGGCCAGCGAGGCAAACGCACCTGCAAGGATGAATATCCATATCATATACAGGATATTGGAGTGTCCAGCCGAGCGCGAAAATGTCTCAATCCTGTCAGCGAGCGATCCGCCGTTCCTGTAGATGACCACACTCCACATCGAAGCTGCAAGCAACGCTACGGCAAGCGGCATCTTATAGAAATCGCCTATGACAATCGATACCACAAGATACAGACATAAGAAGACCGCCACCGGCGACAATGCCAGCAACCCCTGCCGTGCCCCTACATCCGATAGCTCAACAGGACCCTTCATCAGCCAAGATACTGCATATGGTCCATCATTACATGGACAAACGGACGGTCACCCACCTTTGTGAAGCCGACACGCTCATACAGTCGGCGTGCATTAGGATTGATCGGGTCAACAAGTAGTCCGGCCGGCTTGCCACACTTGGCGGCACGCTCTATTGATGCCCGGAGAAGTGCGCCGGCTATACCTTGTCCACGATACTCCGGCAATACGGCAATCGTGTCAAGATAGAACTCATCGGCATCACACTCGTCCTCCACACCCTCAAGGCACAGACCGAGACATGAAGACACGGCTTCAAAAAAGGCCTTGCGGAGCTCATGAAGCCGCGCCCCGTCATAACCTATGCATACACCTACAGGCTTACCGTCATCATCAATGGCCACGAGTGTGTTGGTATAACTGTATTGTGAGTCCTCACGTTCAGCCAACATCGCAAACATGTCCACCACATCATCCACACTATGTTTATCCCCGGCAAGACTCTCCGCAATCTCAATGCCTATGGCATCAACCACAGACTTTCCGATCAGACGGCTGTCCTCAGGGCGTGCAGGTATTATTTTCATATCAGAACTGTTTATTTTTCAAATTAATAATGCAATTACCGTCTATGACATCCATGGATATCACCTTGCAGTCGCCGCTTAGCTCCGGAGCCTTCACCTTACCATTTATCTCCTTGCAGCCACGCTCTATCCTCATGGCGTCCCAGATGCCCGAACCAATAAATGAACGGTGCACTTCAGCACCACCCTCGACAAGCAGAGATGTGACTCCCCTACTGTACAGGTCATCAAGGATATCCGACAATGATGAATATTCTCTATATATGACCATGCGGCTGTCTGTAGTCTTACGGATCCTTCCTCTTCGGTCTAGAATCACACGCAGCGGTGAATGACCGGCATATAGTCTCGTATCAAGCCGAGGGTTGTCAGCCAGTGCGGTCCCGCTGCCGACAAGTATCGCGTCATGCGTGGCACGAAGCCTATGGGACAGCATGGATGTCAGAGGTGTTGAAATTTTCCCGTCGATGTATCCGTCAGCACTTTCCGCCCACTTAAGAGTGACAAATGGACGGTGTTGACGATGCGCAGTCATAAATTTCTCGTTCAGAGCGGCACATTCCTTCTCAAGGCATCCTACAGTCACCTCGACTCCTGCCTCCTCAAGTATGCCCACCCCTCGGCCTGAAACTTTTTCAAAAGGATCAAGACAGCCTACAACCACTCTCGGAATCCCCTTATCTATAATCATGGACGCACAAGGGGGCGTCTTGCCATAATGCGAGCAAGGTTCAAGAGTGACATACATCGTGGAATCATGCAACAGAGACTCATCTGTCACCGACGCCACGGCATTGACCTCGGCATGCGCTTCACCACAACGCCTGTGCCATCCCTCACCGATAATCCTTCCGGAACGGTCGACCAAGACAGCTCCTACCATAGGATTGGGCGATGCGTCAAGCATCCCGTTGCGTGCGAGCGACAGTGCCCGTCGCATATATAGTTCATTGACTTCCATACGGCTGCGATATTTAGTCAAGGCTCCACCCAGTCGCCATTCTCCTTTATGATAGAGATCAGCCTCGGGAGTGCCTCTGACGCAGGTATATTCTTAACCACACATGTCTTCCCCTTGTAAAGGCTGATATGGCCGGGACCGGCTCCGACATATCCGTAGTCAGCATCGGCCATTTCTCCGGGTCCGTTCACAATGCACCCCATGACCCCTATCTTCAATCCCTTGAGATGGGATGTCGCAGCTTTTATCTCCTTCAATGTCGACTGAAGGTCATAAAGGGTGCGCCCGCATCCGGGACACGAGATAAATTCGGTCTTGGATATGCGGTTGCGCGTAGCCTGAAGTATATTCAGCGACAGCTGGTTCAGCTCGTCACGACTCATATCCGGAGCCCCGATGAATATACCGTCGGCCATACCGGAAAGGAGCAGATACCCGAAATCCACAGCCGCAGCGATCCTCAATTCATCAGCTGAAACTATATCATAGAACTTCGCGACAATCACAGGATTTTCCATGCCGCGTGACGACATGCCGTTGACAAATGACTTTACTTTGAATGCCCAGTCAGCTCCGTCGGCCGACACCGTGACTGCCACATCCGGCCTCTCGGATATTTTCTTGTACTCCTCGTCCCAATCGTTGTTCAGGTCAGCCCACATGCCATTCTTTGCAGCGTCATCCACAGGATCGAGCCCGATGACTTGTGTGACCCTGCCGGCCCATGCCGATTTCCTTCGAGAAGGCATACAGGCATCCGTGCCGTCAGGATATCCGTTCATGACAAAATCTCCCGATATCGACGACGCCTCACCGACATGGCGAAGTATCTCCCTGGCCACAGGGATCTCGTGCTCAGGCTCCTCGCTAAGCGATACCCGTATAGTGTCGCCTATACCGTCCATGAGCAGAGAGCCTATGCCGACTGCCGACTTTATCCTGCCATCCTCCCCGTCGCCGGCCTCTGTCACACCGAGATGCAACGGGAAATGCATATCCTCTGCATCCATAGCCACAACAAGACGGCGCACGGTCTCAGTCATAACAAGCACGTTTGAAGCCTTGATGGATATGACAACGTCACTGAAACAGTGGCGCACACACACCCGCAAAAACTCCATCGCGCTCTCCACCATTCCGGCCGGGGTGTCGCCATAACGGCTCATGATCCGGTCAGAAAGCGACCCGTGGTTCACTCCTATACGCAAAGCCGTGTGATGTTCCTTGCACAAGTCAAGAAGAGGTACAAGAGCAGCCTCTATCTTCGTGATCTCATCGGCATACTCCTCGTCAGTAAATTCGATCTTCTTGAAAGTGCGTCCCGGATCAACGAAATTGCCCGGATTGATCCTAACCTTCTCAACCCTTTCGGCAGCCGCAAATGCAGCACGTGGATTGAAGTGCACGTCAGCGACCAGAGGGACCTTCACACTCATAGAGTCAATGGCCCTCTTTATCTCGGAAAGGTTCTCGGCCTCACGCACACCCTGGGTGGTGAGACGCACCATCTCGCCTCCGGCTTCTACTATACGACGCGCCTGCTCTGCCGAACCTATTGTATCGTTGGTGGATGTGGTGGTCATTGACTGCACGACCACCGGGCTGTCTCCGCCAATAGTCACGTCACCTACCCTTACCGGAGAGGTGACGCGACGTGTCCATTGGAATTTTGTCATAGATAATAAACAAGTCACAAATGTGACAGTGTATCACACCTTGTATTCGTACTTAACTTCCTTCAGCTCCTCGTTGGCCTTGACTATCTTCTTAGAGAGAGTCGACCGGTATCCCTCATAACGGGCAGCAAGTTCAGGATCAGACAGAGCAAGTATCTGGACAGCTGTGACAGCTGCATTCATACCGGCATTTATGCCTACTGTCGCGACAGATATGCCCGGAGGCATCTGCACTATCGAATACAAAGCATCCATGCCGCTAAGGGTGGAATTTATCGGAATTCCTATGACCGGCAGCGGAGTCATCGCCGCAATGACACCGGGCAAAGCGGCGGCCATGCCTGCGGCGGCTATTATCACCTTTATTCCGCGCGCCTGTGCTCCCGTGGCAAATTCTTCCACCTCACGCGGAGTACGGTGAGCCGAAAGTGCGTTCATCTCGAAAGGGACCTTCATTTCATTGAGAAAATCGGCCGCTTTCTTGAGTATGGGAAGATCGCTTGTGCTCCCCATGATAATACTTACAATTGGTTTCATCATTAAGATATGCAATATTGATTGTATTATGTAATATCGTCTGTTTCTGAATAATTCAATGAGCAATATGTATCATGGTGCATAACCATACACACAGGAATCCGTTCAAGGCACCGGCAAAGACCTGCATAAGAGTGTGGCATTGCAGATACACACGGGCCGTCATGACAAGCCCGGCGGCCAATACTGTCAAAGAAAGCCACACATTAAGATCGCATACGGCCTGATGGGAGGCAGCAAGACGGAACATCATGGCCACAAGTCCCCCCATGGCGGCTGAGTGAGCCGAGATCTTCCATCGGAGATTCACGATAATATTCACTATCACGGCAGCAGCACCTCCTGCAAAAAAGAATGTCAGCCACTGCGGCGCGCCGGCTCTCCACAGAAAATATCCGCAGCCGGCATAACACAACGCCACAAGGATATACGGTATAGTGCGTTCATTCCGTGCATTCAATCCGAAATCCTTCACCACACCTGATTTATAGAGGCCTGTTATACCCGCTACTGGTATGACGCAGGTAAGCACAAAAGTTATGGCGACCGTGGTCCACAGCACCCTGGACGGAAGTGCCACAAGCACCGACAGGAACGATGCGAGCACCATAGCATAGGTAGGCACCAGCAGGGGTGAGAATATCCACGAGAGTATCTGAGATATACGTTTCATATCATATCTTTTTTCTTAATCTTGCAACAGGTATTCCAAGTCGTTCACGATATTTAGCCACTGTGCGCCGGGCTATATTGTAGCCGATCCCCGCCAGCATCCCTGTAAGGGCATCGTCACTCAACGGCGACGAAGGATCCTCCTCCGAAATAAGTCTCTTCAGAGAAGAAAGTATCTCCCTCGACGAGGCCTCCTCTCCTTCATTGACTTTCTCGTTAAAGAAAAATTTCAGTGAGTAAACCCCGCCCGGCGTGGCAACATACTTCCCGGCTGTGGCTCGCGATATGACCGACATGTCAAGTCCGGTAAGTGACGAAACATCTCTCAGCACCATAGGTCTGAGCCGACTCTCGTTCTCTGTAATAAAAAATTCCTTCTGCCAGCGGACTATCGCCTCCATGACATTTATGAGAGTGGAACGTCTCATCTTCAGAAGCTCAATAAAATCCGATGCCTCTTCCCGTTTTTTCGCTATAAACGACAGTGCCTCGTCATGACGTTTCCCGGCATTATCCATTCCGTCATCTCCATCCATGACAAAACTTCTCTCGATCACCAGATCGGGGATATTGTTTGGCATGGTGACAGTCACACGGTCATTCTGATCCACCTCCACATAGAAATCCGGAATAATATGCCTTGTCCGGTCGTCAGCCTCGCTCTCACCTATCCTGCTTGCAGGCTTCGGGTCAAGCGATCTGATCACCTCATCGGCATCCTTCAACGACTCACGGTTCACACCAAGCATCGAGGCAAGCCGATCGAAATGCCTTAAGGAGAATATATCAAAATAATTCCCGACAATCTCTCGCGCAAGACGCGTGGAATCGTTGTCAGGCAGACGCTTAAGCTGCAACAGCAGACAATCCCTGAGATCATTGGCACCGACTCCGGCCGGATCGAGTCCGCGTATGGCTTCATACACCGACTTCAGTTCCTCCTCGGAGACCTCTATCCCGGCGTCAAAAGCCAGATCATCACCTATCTGCTGGAGCGAACGGGTCATATATCCGTTGTCGTCAAGATTTCCTATGACATAACGGGATATCGCGAGTTTACGTTCCGACATGTCGGTCTCGGCAAGCTGAGACATAAGATAGTCTATCAGAGATCCGTTTCCGGCTACCGCTACCGCATCATACACAGGATCATCGGCACTCCGGTTATTGACGCCAAGACGATAAGGAGGTATGTCATCCTCATTGGCATAGTCGGCAAGCTGCATATCCTCAGCCGTCTCGCCATATGAATCATCCACCCCCTCCCCGTCTCGTTCAGAGACATTATCGGACACCTCAAGGGCCGGATTATCGTCAAGCTCACGGCGCACTTCCTCCTCAATCTCCGGCTCCGACATCTCAAGCATACGCACGAGCCTGATCTGCAGTGGCGAAAGCCGCAACTGCATCCTCTGTTCAAGCGATTGGCTTAGAGATTCCTTCATTTTAGATCCTATAGTTTAAAATGCCTTTACATAAAGATAACGGGCCACCGCCACTCCGGGTTTACCGGCTACACATTATATATTCCGGTCTTGTACTTTGCAAGATTCTCAGATTTAGTGAACCAGTCTATCGTGACAGCCAGCCCGTCGCGCAGTGTGTGACGCGGTCGCCAGTCGGTAAGCGATGTTATCAATGTGTTGTCACCGCAAAGGCGGAACACCTCACTCCCGGCAGGTCGAAGCCTCGCAGGATCAGTGACATATCTCACATCTTCACCCATGATTTCGGCAATAGTCTCGAGAGTCTCCTGCATGGACACCTCTGTCCCTGTCGCTATGTTTATTTCCATTCCTTCAACACCGGGCGTAGTGCCAAGAGCCATGAAACCGGCAGCTGTGTCCGCCACAAAATTGAAATCGCGGGTGGGCGTAAGATCACCCACCATTATTTCGCGTTTCCCGGATGCTATCTGAGATATTATCGAAGGTATTATGGCCCTCGCGCTCTGACGCGGCCCATAAGTGTTGAACGGACGAGCAATGACAACCGGCAGACCGAATGCATTATAGAAACTTCCAGCTATAGCGTCAGCACCGATCTTGGTGGCACTGTAGGGCGACTGCGGCTGCTTGGGATGTTTCTCGTCAATAGGCACATATCTGGCAGTGCCGTACACTTCGCTTGTAGAAGTAACCACAAGGCGACCGACACCATTATCCTTGCATGCCTGACATATGTTCAGAGTCCCCTTTATATTGGTATCGACATAACTGTCAGGAGCTATATAACTGTAAGGTATAGCGATGAGAGCGGCAAGATGATACACTGTGGAGCATCCCTTGACAATTTCCCTGCACAGATTTGGATCGCGCACATCGCCGGTCACAACTTCAAGACCGGGATGCTCGATCCCCTCCAGCCATCCCCAGTAATTGAACGAATTGTATTGGCTTAGAGCCCTCACATCATAACCGGCTGACAGCAGAGCCTCCACAAGGTGCGACCCGATGAATCCGTCAGCTCCCGTCACGAGCACTTTTTCTCTTGTTGACTGCATTTATCGATGATTACAGATAGAATATTCTTAAAAAAAGCTTTTTCATATACCCCGATTCACAAAACGATATCGGAGACAATCCACAAATTTAGACATTTTTTCATAATCCGCAAAATAGCGGTTGATGCTGTTGATAACAATTTAACAAAATCCAGCCGCATTAACAATATTTTTGTCAACGCATAGTGGTTAATGAAAAATAATTGCTACCTTTGTGCTCGGTTCGATTCTAATATTATACTTCATCAATAACAAATTTATCTATACAAAATGGTAAATTATAAGGAATTAGGGCTCGTGAACACCAAAGAGATGTTCGCCAAGGCCATCAAGGGAGGCTATGCAGTCCCAGCTTTCAACTTCAACAACATGGAGCAGCTGCAGGCCATTATCAAGGCTGCCGCCGAAGAGAAGTCACCCGTGATCCTTCAGGTATCCAAGGGCGCACGCAATTATGCCAACGCCATACTTCTCCGCTATATGGCCCAGGGGGCTGTTGAATATGCCAAGAGCCTTGGCTGGGAGCATCCTCAGATTGTTCTTCACCTCGACCATGGCGACAGTTTCGAGCTTTGCAAGGACTGTATCGACAACGGCTTCTCTTCTGTCATGATCGACGGATCACATCTTCCCTACGAGGAGAACGTTGCCCTCACCAAGAAAGTATGCGAATACGCTCACAAATACGATGTCACAGTGGAAGGCGAGCTCGGTGTGCTCGCTGGCGTAGAAGATGAAGTTTCATCCGACCACCACACTTACACCGACCCGGAGGAAGTGATCGACTTCGCCACCCGCACAGGCTGCGACTCTCTCGCCATATCAATAGGCACAAGCCACGGCGCATACAAGTTCACTCCGGAGCAGTGCACCCGCAATGCTGAAGGCAAGCTCGTTCCCCCGCCACTGGCATTCAATGTCCTTGACGCCGTTATGGAGAAGCTTCCCGGATTCCCCATCGTTCTTCACGGATCATCCTCCGTGCCTCAGGAGGAAGTAGACACCATCAATCAGTATGGCGGCAAACTTCCCGATGCAATCGGCATACCCGAAGAGCAGCTCCGCAAAGCAGCCAAGAGTGCCGTATGCAAGATCAATATCGACTCCGACAGCCGTCTTGCCATGACAGCTGCTGTGCGCAAAGTCCTCGCTGAAAAGCCTGCCGAATTCGATCCCCGCAAATACCTGGGCCCGGCTCGCGACAACATGGAGAAACTTTACAAGCACAAGATCGTAAATGTACTTGGCTCCAACGGCAAGGCATTATAAGCCTCTAAAGACTATACTTTAAAAATATCATAATTTTTGCACTGACAATGATTCGTCCGGGCGCGTGATGCATCCGGGCGAATTTATGTTATGCCAGTCCCGTTATTTTTCCTCGTCCTTTACAAAACACCTTGCGCCCCAAATTTGTTAAGATAACAAAAACTTATAATGGCAAATAACCACGTTTCAACTCCCAATGCCGGTGACGCCGGGAAAGAGACGTTTGCGCGCAACGTGTTTTTCTCGGCTCGCCGAGCACTCTCCCACCACACAAGTGGAGGCAATGTGCTCATGTTAGCCACATTGTTTGCCCTGATTGCAGCCAACACACCGGTAGTCAGTTCAATATACAATGATTTCTGGAGCCAGGAGATAAGACTGCAGATAGGTGACTTCAATCTGTTTTCCCATGCAGGACATCCGATGACAGTCCTTCAGTTCATCAATGATGCCTTAATGGCAATATTCTTCTTCAATATCGGCCTGGAGATCAAACGCGAAATACTCGTAGGCGAACTGTCGTCCGTCCGGCAGGCTCTTCTGCCCATTCTTGGTGCGATAGGCGGCATGATAGTCCCTGTGGGAATATTTTTCATAATGTCACGCGGCACATCATATACCGGCGGAGCCGCCATACCCATGGCCACTGACATAGCATTCTCCTTGGGCATCATAGCCCTTCTCGGCTCAAGGGTGCCATCTTCACTCAAAATATTTCTGACCACTCTCGCTGTCGTCGACGATATAGGCGGCATAATAGTCATTGCAGCATTCTATTCCGGACATATCGACCTCACATTCATAGGATATGCCGCCATAGGGCTTCTTGTGCTTCTTGCCGGCGGAGCAGTCCTGAAGATACAGACCAAGATGTTCTATTTCATCATCGGGGGCGTGGTATGGTTCCTTGTACTCAATTCAGGCATACATCCCACCATCGCAGGTGTGCTCGTGGCTCTCTGCGTGCCGTCAGTACCGGTATTCGCGCCCGACAAATACATACGGGTGATCCGGGAGAACATCCGTAAATTCCGTGAGGACGATGACTTGGACCTAAATTCGCGCACCATATTGAGCCATGAGCAAATGGACTGGCTTAAGGAGATCGAGACAGCCTCTGACCGCGTCATATCTCCACTGCAGGACATGGAGGACCAGCTGCATCCGTTGACCGACTATCTGATAATACCCCTTTTCGCATTTGCCAACGCCGGGATTTTCCTTCTTGACATTGAGCCGATGACAGTGGTAAGCGGCATAAGCATAGCCATAATAGTATCCCTTGTCATAGGTAAATTCACCGGCATATTGCTATTCTCTTGGTTAGGGGTAAAAACAGGAATAGCACCAATGCCGGAGAAAGCCAACTGGAAAATGATGAGCGCGATATCACTGCTCGGAGGAATAGGATTCACAGTATCCCTGTTCATAGCGTCTCTCACATTCGATTCGTCGTCTCCGTCCGAAGCCGCCATGCTTGACAATGCAAAACTCGGTATTGTGGCAGGCTCACTCATTGCCGGTGTCTTGGGATATGTACTGCTCTACATGACACTGCCGGCAAAACAAAAAGCAAAATAGCGACATATTGCTACAACTGACCAATAATGATGACAAAAAAGGCACTAAAATTATACAATTAAAGAAATTTTTCCGTAAATTTGCACCCGTAAAAAAGAAACCCATAATTTTATCATCAATGACAATTGATCAGTACAATTTCAACGGCAAAAAGGCTATCGTGCGCGTTGACTTCAACGTTCCCCTTGACGAGAACGGACACATCACCGACGACACCCGTATCCGCGGTGCCCTACCTACCCTCAAAAAGATCCTTTCTGACGGAGGAAGCCTCATAATCATGAGCCACATGGGCAAGCCCAAAGGGAAGGTCAACCCCAAAATGTCACTCAGTCAGATCAAGGACACCGTGAGCAAATATCTCGGCACCGAGGTTAAATTTGCCGACGACTGCGCAAAGGCATCCGAACTTGCATCTGCCCTTAAGCCGGGTGAAGTATTGCTGCTCGAGAACCTTCGCTTCCATCCGGAAGAGGAAGGCAAGCCCGTTGGCATCGACAAAGAGGATCCCGCATACGACGCCGCAAAGAAGGAAATGAAGGAGAGACAGAAAGAGTTCGCCAAGACTCTTGCCTCATACGCTGACGTATATGTCAACGACGCTTTCGGCACAGCCCACCGCCGCCACGCATCCACAGCAGTCATCGCCGACTACTTCGACGCCGACCACAAGATGCTCGGATATCTCATGGAGAAAGAGGTAAAGGCTGTGGACAATATCCTTTCCGACATCAAGCGTCCTTTCACAGCAATCATGGGAGGCTCAAAAGTATCCACCAAGATAGGGATAATCGAGAACCTCATGGACAAAGTGGACAACCTCATACTCTGCGGCGGCATGACATACACATTCGCCAAGGCTCTCGGAGGCAACGTAGGCAAGTCGATCTGCGAGGAGGACAAGCTCCAGCTCGCTCTCGACATCATCGAGAAAGCCAAGCAGAAAGGCGTCAACCTCGTGCTCGGCACCGACTGCGTAGCTGCTGACGATTTCAGCAACGACGCTAACACTATGATCGTGTCAAGCATGGAGATCCCGGCCGAATGGGAAGGCCTTGATGCAGGCCCCGAGACACGCAAGTCCTTTGCAAACGCCATAAAAGGCGCAAAGACCATTCTTTGGAACGGTCCCGCCGGAGTATTTGAATTTGACAATTTCACAGCCGGTTCACGCGCCATCGCTGACGCAATAGTAGAAGCTACCGAGAATGGTGCCTTCTCGCTTGTCGGAGGCGGTGACTCAGTGGCCTGTGTCAATAAGTTCGGCGTGGCTGACAAGGTAAGCTACGTTTCCACAGGCGGTGGCGCACTGCTCGAAGCCATCGAAGGCAAGGTGCTCCCCGGCATTGCAGCTATTCGCGGCTAAAACAAACTATTCTATAAATAGCTGCGTGAAGATTAGTGATTAATCCGCACACAGCGTCCCACAGCGTCGTCATACTTTCTCAATGACGACGCTTTCTTTATATCCTTATATGCCTTGCGGTCAATGTTCGGTGCCATGTACTCCCAGAAAGGCTTCATCTTACCGAGAATCTGCGCGTCTCCACACAGCGTGTCGCAGTAATGTCTGTACACCGACTCATGAAGCCTGCCGAATGCTTCCATTTGTCGGTTAACATCCCACTCCATTCCGCTGTGCCACTCCTCGGCCAATGACGGACGTGAAAACAGGCCTCGCCCTATCATCACACCTGCCACATCCGGATAATGAGAAATCACATCGTCTATATGCTCCGGAGCTGTCAGATCCCCGTTATATATCACCGGATGAGACGAGGCAAGGAGGATCTTGCCGAACTCATCCATGAACAGCTCACCGGAATATTGCTGACGCGCAGTGCGGGGATGCACAGCGACATGATGCAACGGCATCGTATTCATCACAGCCATAGCCTCATGCCATGCATCCGGGCAGTTAATCCCAAGCCGCATCTTTACAGAAAAGGTCAGATCCCGATATTCCTCCTTAATAACCGAAGCCACCTCCTTGAGCACTCCGGTGTTCAATAGCAATCCTGCGCCACGTCCGTGATGGACCTGAGGAGGATAAGGACATCCCATATTCATATCCACACTCCTGTAGCCGGAATGCCTTATCTCGTCACACAGCATACGGAATTCCGTCAGATCTCTGAATATAATCTGTGGCACAAGAGTGACTGTACTGTTCAGATCCGATCTAAGGTCTCTTGCATCCCTGCGCCTGACCTCTCCGCGTTCCACACGCATGAACGGTGTGTGATAGACACTGACGGCATCGCCGTATATCTTATTGTGGAAATGCCTCCACACAGGCTCTGTCAGTCCCTGGACCGGGGCCGAGTATATCAAATATTTGTTCTTTTCTTCCATATCGATGGCAAAATTAGTGAAAAAGTAAACTCCAGCTATTGGCAATTTTGTTTTTTTTCTCTATTTTTGTATCAATGCGGGAGGATAGGCTGTATATTGCCACCGACGTTCGACAATATGTCAGTGATTTTAAACCTTTTGTCCTCCCAAACGTCTAAGTATTAAAAGTTGATTTATACAACAAATTGTAAATTATCTCTTCCGATGAAAATCAATCGCATAATTCTAACCCTGGCGGGCATCATGGCAATCACCTCGGTCGCCACAGCCCAATCGTACTTCGAAGACGACATATATTATGACGCCTCGAAGGATAAAGCAAAGCCAAAAACAGTCAAACCTATCCGACAGACATATAAGACACCATCGACAGTAATAGTAGCCGAGTATCCGTCCGCAGACAACTATACAGTCAACGGCACACGCAAAATAAGCATCGACGACTACAATCGTCGCGGCATATTCGCCAAGGACTCTCTGACAAACGACACTACCGCCACCGATTTTGCCTATACCCGACGCATAGAGCAGTTCTATAATCCGGAGATAGTAAGCGGGTCAGGTGATCAGGAACTTGCAAACATCTATTATATGGAGCCTGAGCAGGTAAACGTTTACGTCAACACACCGTCCGCCTATTGGGGATATGACTATTTCTACCCCTCATTCTCATGGTACTCTCCCTACTGGAGTCTCAACTGGCGATGGAACTCTCCCTGGTACTGGAACAGCTGGTATGATCCCTACTGGTCATGGAACTGGGGTTGGGGACCCAACTGGGGATGGGGTCCATCATGGAGCTGGGGGCCGTCATGGGGTTGGGGTCCCAGCTGGGGATGGGGTCCGTCTTGGGGCTGGGGTCCGTCATGGGGTCCGAGCCGGCCTATACACAGACCGAATGTACCGGGATACCGTCCGGGAAATAACCGTCCGTCATACGGACACAACAATTCCGGCTTGATCAACGGCGGTCGGCGTCAACAAATACGCAACGGCAATACAGGCACTTACACTCGCCCGTCCACGAACGGTCGCCGTCCCGGAACATATACCAACCAAGGTAATTCCAACCGCAGACCGAGCCAGACCACAACAAGGCCGAATTATAATAACAATGGTAATTCCTACAGCAATCCATCCACAACCAATGGAGGCCGCAGTTCAGGATTCGGCACCTATAACGGTGGTTCACGAGGCAGCTCCTTCGGTGGAGGCTCCTTCGGAGGCGGACGTTCGAGTGGCGGAGGCCGTTCAAGCGGCGGACGAGGACGCCATTAGACCATAGATTCGTCAGATCATAGAGCTGCACTCACAGCTCTATGATCTAATGTTTATCTTCTCCTCAACTATTTTGCAACCAATAATGTTGTAATTAAAATAATACTCACATTATTCAACAGCACATTTATGAACAAGCAACAACTTCTGGCACTCGCCCTCTCACTTCCGGCATGTGCTTTTGCCCAAACGGCAGTGGACGCTTATTCAGCATCTCAGCTCGACCTGCGCGGTTCGGCCCGCTTCATGTCAATGGGCGGTGCGTTTACAGCTCTCGGCGGCGACATATCCACACTCAACCAGAACCCCGGCGGCATAGGCGTGTATCGAAGCAGTGATATTTCACTTACACTTGATCTGGAACCTCAATCGACCAAATCGACCGTCGGAACTCTCACCGACAAGAACAGCCAGACCAAATTCGGAGTCAACAATTTCGGGTATATTGGTACCGTCAATACCGGCAACGAGACAATGCCCTTCTTCAACTGGGGCGTAAGCTACTCCAAAATTGCGTCATTTGACCGTCGTTACGGGGGCCGTCTCGGACAAATAGGCACATCCTATACCAACATGGTGGCCGATTACACTACTTATGACGGATACACACAAGGCGATCTCATAAACGACAATCCTTATTTCGACTCTTCCGCTCCATGGTCAAGCATACTGATGTTTGACGGATTTGGCATCAACCCTACCGCACCGGGAGCCAACAGCTATGCCGGTCTTTTCAACTATGGAAATACCACAGGTGAAGGATGGTATAACATCGAAGAAAAAGGGCATGTCGACGAATACTCTCTCAACTTCGGCGGAAATGTCATGAATATCCTCTACTGGGGTATCGGATTCGGCATCACCGATATTGATTTCAAGCAGTATGCCTACTATGGTGAATCGTTCACCGACCTTAATGTCCCGCGATTTATTCCGGATGCAGTAAATCCCGACGGAGGATCCTACGGATATTATCCCGGAAATGCTGACCAGGCAGAGCCTAACACAGGCGATTATGGCCTGACCAATTACAAGCACATATGGGGAAGCGGTTTCAACTTCAAAGCCGGTGTGATAATAAAGCCGGTCAACGAATTCCGCCTTGGTCTGGCAGTGCACACCCCCACCTACTATAACCTTTCTTACGAAGGGAATGCCACTATGGCTTTCGGTTATGACTCGCCATTGTACAACCAGAACGAAGTCAACAAATTCAATAACGGACAGACAAGCACCGAATGGAGCGATTTCGACTGGAAGCTCCAGACCCCCTGGAGATTCATGGTAGGCGCAGCCGGAGTGCTCGGCGGAAAGGCTATAATAAGTGCCGACTACGAATACCGTGCATACGGCGATATGAAAGTCAAGGACTGGAACGGATACAACTATGACGCCTACAACAATGACGTAAAGACATTCTATAAAGGTGTCAATATCCTTCGCCTCGGTGCCGAATACCGTGTCACTCCAGCCTTCAGCATACGTGCGGGTTACAGCTATGAATCAAGCCCTGTCCAGAAACAGCTGCTCGACCCGTCAAACGACAGCGAAGTCTTATATGTGCCCACCTCCGGAGCCGACGACACTGAGACACAGCCTTCATTCACCCTCGACCGCACCACCAATTACATAACATGCGGCATAGGGTACCGGTACAAATATTTTTATGCCGATCTCGCCTACGTGTACCGCCATCGCGAAAGCGACTATCAGGCATTCACCAATTACGAGGAACTGATGAACCCTGGCACAATAGTGTACGCGCCGAAAGCCAAAGTCACTGACAGCAACAGCCAGATAGTGCTCACTTTGGGCGTACGGTTCTAAAAACCTGTCTTGTAAATGGCAAGAAAAAAGACTTCATCACCTCCCCGACGTCACGACGATGTCGAGGAGGTGATTGACCTTGACAATCCCGAGTTTCAGAAAGCTTGGGAATTGTTGCAATATACCAGTCAGTCCGTCTTCCTGACCGGAAAAGCCGGAACAGGTAAATCCACTTTCCTGCGCTACATCACACGGCACACGAGCAAGCCATATGTTGTCCTCGCGCCCACGGGAATAGCTGCCGTAAATGCTGGCGGACAGACTCTGCACTCTTTTTTTCGCATTCCGTTCAAACCAATCACCCGTGACGACCCCGACTTTAAACGCGACAGGCTTCGCCAGCGCATGAAGTATCCGGCCTCGCTCATCAAACTCATACGCAATCTCGAGCTCATAATAATCGACGAGATATCGATGGTGCGTGCCGATATAATCGACTTTATCGACAAGCTCCTGCGGTTCTATACCCATAATGAACGACAGCCGTTCGGAGGGAAGCAGCTCCTTCTCGTCGGAGATGTGTTCCAGCTCGAGCCTGTGGTGACCGGAGATATGCGCGACATACTGCGCAACTATTACCGGAACTTCTATTTTTTCGGTGCCGATGCCTTCCGCGACATAAAGATTGTGCCTATCGAACTGAAGAAAGTGTACAGGCAGACTGACACTGATTTCATCTCTCTGCTTGACCGCATACGGGCCGGGATATCGACACCCGATGACTTGGCCAGGCTGAATTCACGTGTAGCGAACATACAAATGCCCGGCACGGGAAACGCCGGTATGCCGGGGGAAAACTTCACCATGACCCTTGCAACCCGTCGAGACATGGTGGACCACATTAACGAAGCCCACCTGAACGCAATAAATAAGCCGGTCGTGACATTCGCCGGCTCAATCAAAGGTGACTTCCCTGAAAACTCCCTCCCCACCGATATGGAACTGTGCCTCAAGGAAGGCGCACAGGTGGTGTTTATAAAAAACGATCCGGAACGCCGATGGGTAAACGGCACTATAGGACGAGTGTCAGCCCTTGCCGCCGACCTGCTTGAAATAACTCTTGAGACAGGTGAGACTCACCGTGTCAAACAAGAGATATGGAGCAATATAAAGTACACATTCAATCCCTCTTCTAAGGAGATCAAAGAAGAGGAATTGGGCAGCTACACACAATACCCCATAAAACTCGCATGGGCCCTGACCGTCCACAAAAGCCAGGGACTCACTTTCAACAATGTCATAATCGATCTCGGGCACGGAGCGTTTGCCGGGGGACAGACCTATGTAGCCCTGTCCCGATGCCGAAGCTTCCGGGGTCTGACATTGATGTCGACTGTCGCCGACAGGGACATATTCGTCAATCCGGCAGTTACACAATTCGCCCGATCGTTCAACGACCAGACTCTCATAGACGAGGCTCTGGAAAAAGCGCGCGCCGACAGTTGCTATGACAAAGCCTTGAAGCTTACCGACAAGGGTAAACTTGCTGAAGCCTTTGACATGTTTACCGAGGGACTTCGCAACCGGTCGATACTGGACAACACTACCCTCATGCGTTTTGCTCGCAGGAAACTCAATATCGTAAACCGTATGGAGGAACGCATCGCCAAGCTTGAAGCAAAGATCAAGTCCGACTCCGAAAGATTTGCCGACATGGCAAAGGAATATATTTCCTTAGGAGACGACTGTCTGCAGGATGAAATGCCACTGCCAGCCATCGCCAACTATGACAAAGCTCTTACACTGTCCCCCACTCTGGCACCGGCCTTGCATGGCAGGGCAAAAGCGTATGCGATGCTCGGAGAACCTGAAAAGGCTCTTGAAGACTACCGGACAATTCTTGACGGAAACAGCTCCGACATAGCCGCCGTTATAGAAATGGGGACATGCTACATGTCCAACGGGGACATACACAATGCACTGGACCGATGCATGCTTGCACTTGACATGCTTGACGAAGTGGAGTGCCCGCGCCCTCTGCAGTCCCGGCTGCACACCACGCTCGCCGACATATTCGACGAGACAGGCGATTCCGATGAGGCAGCCCGCCACAGAGCCATAGCAAAACGGCTCAGACGTTAGAGACAGTTTTCAGATACACACTTAGGGGTAGAAATGAAAGAGATCCGTTCTCTATTACCGCAACCCCATTGAAATCGACAGTGGAATGACATTCCACTGTAAATTCCTTTACGGAACATATGCATTGACCGACCAAAAGGCCTTCAGCGGCCGACGGAAAGGTCTCACCGGGATATGTCACTATGACGTTTCGCAATTTTCTGCCGTCAACAATCGCAAGATGACATCTCACAGAGGCCATAGGAATGAGAGAAAAACAATGATCGACGTTAAATGCTATCTGTTCCTGACAATCATCTGCCCGTCACGCGCTCTCACATTATCATTCCTGCCGCGTGTGCGGACAAGGCTTATGGAATCAAGATAGGATATCTCCCCGGGAGAGGCGGCATAATGTATGGCGCCATAGACAGTCGAAGCCACTTTGGCCGAATCAAGGACGAGAAGCAGGCGGCTCATACCGTCAGCAGGGCCATTGTACCATCTGTACTCTGTCGTCCCGTCATTGTAGTCAACCGCCATATTAAGGGTGACGGCATTATGCGTATTGACACCTTTGACCGATAATGTGTACCGGTCTCCCCTATCCCAATTTTTATCCGATGACACATTGAACGATATGAAATCCGATGGAATGTTTGCCGTGTTCCTGCGCATCTTTATTCCGCTCCATATATCCACAGAATCTCCGTCAAGACTCATCTGCCGCGGCGCGCTCTCGGCCTTACCGCCTGCACGTTCGGCCTCCTCAATACGTTTCTGCAATATCTCCTCTGTCTTGGTGCACATATCCATATAAGCCTGGATATTGTGTCCGTACCAATACAATGAAGTGTCCACAAGCTCCTGCGTCACTCCGTGCTTTGCATATATGGACTGCTGAAGCACCTTCCGGAGCGAATCATTGGCATAAGTGCGATGCTCACTCTCCACCACCGCGTCACCTATGTATAAGTCAGCCATAAGCCGTGCCATCTTATCCTCGGATATCACATAATCGGGGGTCTTGCTGCATGACACAATCAGAACGAGCAGAAGAAATATGACTGGTAAACGGCGCATTGTCAATTACAGATTTACATCCTGCCCCTTTTTGAATAGCCGCGCAGCGACAGGTCACGCAATCCGGAAGGGGATAACACATACTTGTGATAAAATATTATGAGCACGAATATTCCACATGATATGGCGGCGTCGGCAAGATTAAACACAGGCTGGAAAAACAGAAAAAAATCTCCTCCGACAAAGGGTACCCACTCCGGCCATGTAAACGAGAACAGCGGGAAATAAAACATATCCACCACTTTGCCCATAAACACGGGGGCATACCCTCCGGTTGCCGGAAAAAGCGTTGCTACCTGAGGAGGCATGGGATTGTTGAATATGAGCCCGTAAAACACACAGTCAAATATGTTTCCGGCCGCTCCTGCCGTTATGAAGGCAAGACACACAAGATACCCTTTCGGGACCTCCCTGATCCAAATTATCCGGCATATATACCAGATCAAGGCTGTGACAGCGACTATGCGGAACAGAGTCAATGCCAGTTTACTCCCGATGGTCATGCCGAATGCCATCCCGTTGTTTTCTATGAACAGAAGATGAAACCAGGACAGCACCTGCACATCCTCTCCCAGATAGAAAGATGTCTTTACGGTTATCTTTATTATCTGGTCAAGGAGTACGGTTACAATAATGATGATGGCTACAATAGGGCCTCGTGAACGCATATTTGTTATTTTCTCTTCATGTTTTTTGCCTCCACGCTGCGGGTAGCATGCGGGACGGCGCGCAGACGCTCCTTAGGGATCAGTTCGCCTGTCTCACAGCACACTCCGTATGTCTTGTTCTCAATCCGGATCAAGGCATTCTGCAGATGCTGGATGAACTTGAGCTGACGGGTTGCCAACTGTCCGGCCTCCTCCTTGGAAAGAGTCGCGGCACCCTCCTCAAGGATCTTGAAAGTGGGCGATGTGTCGGCTATGTCATTACCATCTGTATTGTTTATATTGGCCCGCAAAGAATCATATTCTTTCTGAGCTTTGGCAAGCTTTTCAAGAATAATTGCCTTAAACTCCTGAAGCTCCTCGTCGCTATATCTGTTTTTCTCGCTCATAATAGTGTGAGTTAGGTAATTAATTGAAACGTAGTGTTAATTCTTTACTTATTTAACGAAATTTTCACGTAAAGGTTCACATCATCTATGGCGAGCTCGCTCACACCGTCAGCTCCGGCAGCCACAGGTGCTATTTCAAGCGAACTTGCAAGCACCTGACGTGAGATATAGTCGGAATATTCCCTTATGGCCTCATCGGTGGCTTCGCAGGGCGAGAATTCGAGGCGTATACGGTCAGTGACCTCAAAGCCGCTCTGCTTACGGATATTCTGCACACGGTTGACTATCTCGCGGGCTATGCCCTCACGCCTGAGTTCGGGAGTGACAGTCACATCAAGGGCGATGGTGACGGGGCCGTTGTTTGCAACGAGCCAGCCGGGTATGTCGTCCGATATTATCTCTACGTCACATGCGTCTACACGTACATCAGAGCCGTTTATATTCAGGTCGATATATCCCTGTCCCTCAAGGGTTGCCACAGCCTTTGAATCAAGCGACTTGATAGCCTCGGCCACAGCCTTCATATTCTTGCCATGCTTCGGGCCTAGCTTCTTGAAGTCGGGTTTGGCACTCTTGACTATGACATTTTCGTCATTGCCGACAATCTTGAGCTCCTTGACATTGATCTCATCCTTTACAAGGTCGGATATGGCCTCGAGCATTGACCTCATGTCATCGTCAAGCGCAGGCACCATAAGTGTGCTGAGCGGCTGACGCACCTTGATGTTGACCTTGCGGCGGAGCGCGAGTGTCATTGAGGTGATATCCTGGGCCAGCTGCTGGCGTTTCTCAAGCTCGGGCGCAGCGAGTGCCTGATCTACCTTGGGGAACTCCGCAAGATGCACCGATGTGTCTGATGCCGTGAGAGCACGATACAGCTCGTCGGCATAGAACGGTGCGAATGGAGCTATGAGGCGCGACACCGTCTCCAGACACTGATACAGAGTCTGATATGCAGCGTTGTCTCCGCTCCAGAAACGTTTGCGGTTGAGACGCACATACCAGTTGGAGAGCGAATCGACAAACTCTGATATGGCGCGGGCCGCACGTGTTGGCTCATAATCGTCAAGCGACTCTGTGACTGTCCCCACCAGAGTGTTGAGCAGGGAGAGCACCCAGCGGTCTATCTCGGGACGCTCTGCCACCGGAATAGCCGGAGCTGCCGGGTCAAACCCGTCAAGATTGGCATACAGCGCGAAGAACCCGTATGTATTATATAATGTGGAGAAGAACTTGCGCGATGTCTCGGCCACACCGTTCTCATCATATTTAAGGTTGTCCCATGGCGACGAGTTGGAGATCATGTACCAGCGCACCGGATCGGCTCCGAACTTCTCGATCTGACCGAACGGATCAACGGCATTGCCGAGACGCTTCGACATTTTGTTGCCAAACTTGTCAAGCACAAGGCCGTTTGACACCACAGCCTTGTAAGCCACGGAATCAAAGAGCATTCCGGCTATCGCATGAAGCGTGAAGAACCATCCGCGCGTCTGGTCGACACCCTCGGCAATGAAATCGGCGGGATAAACCTCGCGGCTGTCAAACGCCTCCTTGTTCTCAAACGGATAATGTATCTGCGCATAAGGCATCGACCCGGAGTCGAACCACACGTCTATGAGATCCTTCTCACGATACATCGGCTTCCCGGACGGCGACAGCAGCACTATATCGTCGACATACGGACGATGCAGGTCTATCCTGTCATAATTCTCCTTGGCATAATTGCCCGGCTCAAAACCGGCCTTGCGATAGAGATTCTCCTTCATAAGTCCGGCTTCAACCGCACGGTCCATCTCGGCACAAAGCTGCTCCACCGACGAGATACACATCTCCTCGGCACCGTCCTCCGTGCGCCATATAGGCAGAGGTGTGCCCCAGTAACGGCTGCGCGAAAGGTTCCAGTCCTGAAGATTCTCAAGCCACTTCCCGAAACGGCCCGAACCTGTCGACGCCGGCTTCCAGTTGATCCCCTCATTGAGCTTCATCAGTCGCTCACGCACCGCAGTGGTCTTTATGAACCAGCTGTCAAGAGGATAATAGAGCACCGGTTTGTCCGTGCGCCAGCAATGAGGATAATTGTGAGTATGCTTCTCGATCCTGAACACCTTGTCGGTAACCTTTAGCTCCATGCATATCTGCACATCAAGGGTCTCGGTCTCCTCTGTGGCGGCAGGATCGTAAGCATTCTTCACATACTTACCCTCCCAGGCCTTATAAGCCTCCGTATCGACCATCTCGCTGACGAACTTCGGATCCAGGTCACTCAGAAGATAGAAGCGGCCCTTCATGTCGACCATCGGACGGATATTGCCGTCACGGTCTATCAGGTGAAGCGGCGGCACACCGCTCTGCTTCGACACCCTGAGGTCGTCGGCACCGAACGTACCGGCTATATGCACGATACCCGTACCATCCTCAGTGGTCACATAGTCACCCGGGATCACACGGAAAGCCCCCTCACCCGGATTGACCCAAGGAAGAAGCTGTTCATAATTTATGCCGACAAGATCAGTGCCCTTGACAGTAGCCACCACCTCATAAGGCACAAGCTTGTCACCCTTGCTATACTCATCGAGCTTAAGGTCGGCAGCCTTGGCATTGAAAAGCGAGCCCATAAGCGCGTCGGCAGCCACCACAGTGATAGGCTTGCCCGAATAAGGATTGTAGGTGCGGACGATATTGTAAGCTATTTCAGGGCCCACAGCCAGAGCCGTATTCGACGGAAGAGTCCACGGAGTAGTGGTCCACGCCAGGAAATAAGGCGTGCCCCACTGGAAAAGAATATCCCTGTAGGGAGCAAGAGCAGGAGAATTGTCGTCGACCACCTTGAACTGCGCCACACATGTAGTATCCTTCACATCGCGGTAACATCCCGGCTGGTTGAGCTCGTGAGAGCTCAGCCCGGTACCGGCGGCCGGAGAATACGGCTGTATGGTATAGCCCTTATAGAGATAGCCCTTCTCGTAAAGCTTGCTCAGAAGCCACCACACAGTCTCGATATATCGGTTGTCATAAGTGATATAGGCATTAGGCATATCCACCCAATAGCCCATACGCTTGGTGAGATCCTCCCAAAGGTCAGTATACTTCATCACCTCACGGCGGCACGCGGCATTGTAATCATCCACGGATATCTTCTTGCCGATATCCTCCTTGGTGATGCCGAGCTCCTTCTCAACGCCAAGCTCCACGGGAAGGCCATGAGTGTCCCACCCCGCCTTGCGCTTCACCTGAAATCCCTGCATGGTCTTATAGCGGCAGAAAATATCCTTGATCGTGCGAGCAAGCACATGATGTATGCCCGGACGGCCGTTAGCCGACGGAGGCCCCTCAAAAAACACAAACGACGGACACCCTTCTCGCTCCGACATCGTGCGGCGGAACACATCCTCGTCGCCCCACAGACCGAGCACCCTCTGATTGATTTCGGGCAGATTCAGCCCGCCATATTCCTTGAATCTCTTCGCCATAATGAGATGATTTTTACTTTATTTCATCGGCAAAACCGCCGTTCTTTCAGCGCGGAATCACCCATAGTCTTAAAAATTTTCGCAAAATTAGCAAATTTTCCTCGCATTTCCCAGAAATTCCAAAAAAAAGAATTCAAAAGAAATCAGCCGACACCCAACAAAACACCCTTCCCACATAAACACCACAGGACACCAATCCCCTCACCCAATACAAAAAAAGCCATCGAAATCACACATCCGACAGCCCTCACCCACCCCATAAACTTGAAATTGCTATATCTTGAGTCTAAATAACCTCAAAAACATCAATTCATTTTCTTAGAAACATATGATATATGAACTCTCTGATTCTATTGGGCAGAATTCTAACTATAAAACGTATAGAAATATTTTGTATAAAGTTTAACCGAGAAATAAATCCAAGCTCTCTTATGTGGTTTTGAAATCTAACTTCATCAACAGCATGTTTCCATCCTCCTCTACGTTTATACATGTCTGGGGATGTCCTAAATAACAGGAGGCTTTCTTGCAGATTATAAAACTTAGCCCCATTGATAAGCAATCTTACCCACAGATAATAATCTTCAAATAATGGGAAAGGACGATACCCCCCTGCAAACAGGACAGAGTTTTTCTTAAACATAACTGCCGGATGATTGATTGGACATCTTTTTTTCGCATATTGCGCTATCTGATATGGAAACTCCGGCAACTTACGAGTGGAAATTATATTATCACAAGTATTTATAAACTCATCAATCCAACAGCTAACGACATCCACTTGAGGGTATTTCTCAAAAATGGCTAATTGTTTCTCAAACCTATCTGGCTTTGCTATATCATCTGTATCCATTCTGGCGACAAGTTCATTCTTACAATGAGACAATCCGATGTTCAAGGCATTACCAAGCCCACCATTCACCGATAATGGCACACGTTTCAGTTCCGGATATCTTGCACAATATTCATCAAGTACGGAATACAAATTCGATGTCAGCGGTCCATCCTCCACTAATATAACTTCATTAGCCCTGCATGACTGGCTGAAAATACTGTCAAGACTTTTTCGCAAAAAAGACGGCTGCTCCTTTGCATAAAGTGACATCAAAACAGAAAACGGCATAAGATTCATGACATTATGACAGTTATAACTCACCACAATCTCCATTTAAGGACACTTTGCAAATTAAAAAAATGTTCCTGCAATGATACATAGTATGAAATAAGTCTGAAACAGTTTTTTCCAACAAGCCTTACAAACAGCCGCTTCCTAAATGGAAGAAATTTAATATATGGATTAGTAATCCAATCCGGACAATCTTTCATAAGATCCGCCATTGTTTCATTTATCTTTGTATTTCTCACACCAAGTCTTTTAGCGACATAAATATAGTTATAGCAGATTAGCCTAATTTTCCTGAATTGAAATTCAACAGCATATTTACCGTGTAGATACTCATCCAATAAAGAACTTGATTCAATAAGACTCTCAAGCATCTTATAACTCGGAGAGCGGCTTAAAGAATCAGGTGTATATGTATAATAATATCCAGCAAAGTGTAACGAAGTTATTTTATTTGCTAAAGAACATAAAACAGGGACCACAACTACATCCTCAGCCAAGAAAGTAGGAGGAAATTTCAAATTTTCAAAAAGACCGCGCTTAGCGACCAACATACATACTGACTCGCCACTTAACGCGATATATTCTCTTTTTTTCGTATTAATTGAGAATAAACCAGTCATGTTAAATAGCTGAATGCTCCCATTTTGAAAACATCGTATGAAATCAAATAGGACTAAATCTGAATCGGTACCTATTATATGGTCATAAAGAGTTGAGAAAAAATCAGGTGAATATTTATCATCGCTATCAAGAAAACATATATACTCACCACTTGCATGCTTCAATCCGACATTTCGACTTCCACCAGGCCCTAAATTTGACACATTTCTCACTACTTTTATGCAATTGTGTGCGGTTTTGATCTTCAATAAAACATCATAAGTCTCATCTGATGAACAATCATCCACCAATATGATTTCAAGCGATTCAAAATGTTGTACAATAACAGATGCAACCGTTTCCTCTATTGTACTTTGACAATTATAACATGGTATAATTATACTGAAAATTGGAGACTTTCCCATATTAAAACAAAATAGATTCATATGGGATCATGTCATACGACACCCCATTAATTATCAACGATGACACCATAATAGCAATAAACATGACACCTATTCCAATTGTAATGATTTCTTTATTAGTTTTTACATGACATTGATTTACCATGCATGGAATTAAAACAATGTAAATCGGAGTAGTATAATACAATAATCTGGTAAGTATTAACACTACTGGAGAGCCATCTACAGCAAACATTGTCGCTAACAGGCAACAGTTCACTAAATTCAGATTATCAAAAATCCTATTGTATTTCTCATCAGAAAACGAGACTGGTTTTAATATCAAATATGCACTGAAAATAAACATAAGAAATTGCAACGAGGTTATATGTGTCTGAGCAAAATCCCCAAACTTCAAATAAATTGCATATGGGCTCAATTCTACCAATTTAATTATTATATTTCCAAAAATAAAAAACAAAAAAACAGCCCCCAATTTCATTTTTTTATTAACGTTATATTGACATATAAAATATAAAACTATCAGATATAGAGCTGTCAAATGTATAAAATATGACATCAATAAAACAGTCACAAAATATTTAAAAAACTTTTTATCCCGTATGATATACAATGATGACAAGAACCAATATGTCACTATATTCTGTCGCACTGCATTAAATGTATTAAAATAAAATTGACCAAAACAGAAAAAAATAAGAAAAGAGAGAAATACCAATGGTGAGTATGATTTAATAAACTTACTTGCTAATAATATGGTTATCAAAGACAGCGTGAAAATTGACAAGTCTGCTGGAATATGTAGATATAGGCATAAATCAACAATATTTTTAAATCCTGGTTCAACATCGTCTGCACATCTTATCCCCATAAACATTTTTTTATACATATCATAGTCTGTACCAACCCCATCTCTTAATCCGGATAGAAAAATTAAAATAAACTCAATGAGAATTATACAATACGATTTATGTGTTGATTTAATATTCCCAAAAGAACTAATAACCGACAACAAAAAAATAATTGATGCAATAAGAATATATATACTCATTGAGTAAAAATATTATTTACGAGACATCCTATATTTATTGTATCTACATATAATATTAACCGGAAGTATTTTACTTAACTGACACCATAAAAATCTCCGACAATTAATCCACTCTATTATAATTCGATTAATTAATTTATTTCCATCCCATATTTTTTGTTTTTCTCGTTCTAATTTATAAATATTGTTCGCTGAAAAACCTTCATCATGAATATAATTCGCAACATATACTGGAGCATATTTAATCTGGCTATAATCTTTGTAATATGCATCATATACGAATTTATAATCTGCGCAAAATTTAAACCGAATATCATATAAATGTTTTTTATGATATTCCAAACTAATAAATAACGCCTGATGAGAACAAATAATGCTTCTTTTTAGATACCTTATATCTAAAGCATTCCGTTCCATTATGCCATATTTCGTAACATCGTACCAATTACAAATCAGCAATATAACACCTGTATCAATATTATTGACTACATTATTCAGAATGTCAGAGGACACAAACGTATCCCCGGCATTCATGAAATTGATGTAGTCGCCAGTGGCGACTTTTATTCCCTTGTTCATGGCGTCATAGATCCCGTTGTCGGGCTCAGAGACCCAGTATGCAAGTCGATCGGAATATTTCTTTATTATGTCGACTGTACCGTCGGTAGAGCTGCCATCAATAACGATATATTCGACATCAGGATAAGTCTGATCCAGTACCGACCGCATTGTCTCCTCAATCGTGTCAACAGCGTTATAGCAGACTGTCACAACAGATATTTTCATCTCCGGATATCTTTATTCAATTAAGAATTTTTGGGACTCATACCGGGAGAATGTCTGTAGATATCTTAAAAACAGCACATACCGTTTGGTCCCGACCAGTCTGCGCAGAATTCTGAATGAGCTGGCAATCATTGACTCCAGTCTTCCGACATCCCCTAAATCATTTTTTCTCAGTTGATCAGCAGTTTTGCCTGATCCTGATTTCGGCAACAATCCCTTTTTCCGTAGTTTTATGTAGTAAGTTCCGGATGATGAGAACGGATTCTCCATATGGTCACCGGTGTCTACACAGGTCCTGAACATTCTTCTGGCAAGATTTGAGATCGGCGTTGAGTCATCAAATGTCGCATATGTGTATTTAAGCTGCAAGTATGCGCGGAACAGCTCCCGGTTCCTCATAAATTCATCCCGGTAATGTTCCATGACAGGCCGTATGTCATCATAATCTTCAAGATTAGGCTGAGTCTTTTGCCTTACCGTTCCGGAAGTCAGGCCCTTATAGTCATATCCGGAAAAATGGCAGAACACCAGTGGTTCGGAGTCTGAATCGCCTGTGCCTTCTGTTAGATTGCGGTTTACGACATGAAAAGCCCCGCCTTTATCTATGATCCTGCGTTCCTGATAATTCCATGGTGCAACATCTAACCCTTGGTGACGGCTTATGAGGCATTGTCCCTGCGACAGGAATCCTGGCACAAAGTTCATCCACAACTGATCTGTGAACAGTCCGTTTTGCGAATCTATGAAACAGTATTTTGCCAGGCGTTCATGCCACCAGTCCAGAATGCGTGATATGGTCCTGTCATTCCTAACGGCGACAAATCCGAGATTATAAACCCCGTAATTCAGGAAGGTGCTTTCAAAAATATCATTGCTCTCTTTCGGCGGGAGATGAACAAGATGAGGGGACAGCACTATCAGATGGCTGTCAAGCATACTGAATATCTGGTCGATATCTGAAAAGAAAAATGTGTCAGGATCCAGATACATCACCTTGTCGTAACCATTCTTTATAAAATAGGACAGAGATTTCGGCTTGATAGATGTGCAGAACTCTGTCAGATTGTACTTGAAAGCCATCTCATTCCATAAATCGTGGTTAATGTCAAGCACATCTTTGGCTACGATCACATTTGACGGCAGGATCTCAGGCCGTTCTTGGTCAAATTCGTCTGCGACAACTATGAAAAAGTCGGTAGTGGAATTATAACGCTTGATCGATTGTTCAAGTATCATCGCCAGACCTATATAATTCTTGGCGACAATTGTGAATGCACAATTACGATTCTTTATATTCATAACTTTTGATGATTCTTGCCGGATTGCCGGCTACAACAGAAAATGGCGGGACATCTTTGGAGACAACTGTATTCGCAGCTATGACGGCTCCATCACCTATGGTCACCCCTGGGAGAATCGTTGCCTTATCTCCTATCCATACATTATTACCTATTATCACAGGACCTTTGGATACGAGCGGACGCTTTGCTGGTGGTATGCGCAATGTTTCGTCATCAGTATTCCCATGACCATTATCGGTTATGGTCACCCATCTGCCTGTCAGTACAGTGTTGCCAATGACTATTCTATTGATACATGTGAGGTGCAGATAGTCCCCAAAGTTACATTCTTTCCCGATTTTAATTTCCGGAGTAAACAACTCTCCCTCGTACTCATCCCAGGCTGTAAGTACAGCCATCTTTCCGAAATAACATCCTTCTCCGATTGTAAAGTATTTTTCTCCATGTCGGTAATTCAATGGAGAAGTAAAATGGCAGTATCGACAATTGAACCGGCAATTCATCCATGCATTAAAACACTTTGCCATAGCACCATGAATGAAAGATCGATTAGAATTCCCTTTCCCGATCCATCCGAAGAAGTTGTATGACAGATGAACACTCGCCGAAAAGATTTTTTTTAGCATGTGTTTCACATAACAATTTCTGACAGCATCACTCATTTTATCTTATTCAAGCATAATCCTATGGTACTCATCTATTCCAAGCCCGACAGCGTATCTCAGGGCCTTGTCGATTCCGGCCTGGTAGTCAGCTAACGGCAGGTCCTTTATCCGGAGTATGAGCCCGGAGTATTGCTCCGGGGTGGAGAACTCGTCGTCGTATCCAGCCAGGGGAGTGTAGCTGCCGTCATAGTATCGGAGACATGGGACGCCGCGCATCAGTGCTTCGTAATATGTGGTGGAGTTTATGGCTATAGCAAAGTCGAACGCGGTGTTGTCGATGCATTCATTTACGGTTGTTGACTTCGGGATTATCCGCATGCCGTTCTCGGATGCCAGTCTGGAATATTCGTCGTAGTCAAGGGATGGATGAAGCTTGAGGTGGAATTCCTGCCGGTCGGAGAACCTGCCGAGCATTCGGATCAAATCGTGGTTCTGCTTGTCCATGATGTACTGTGACAGTAGGACGACCCCTCTGCGCATGGGATTTTCACCCTTCATCGGCCTGCATTCGACATTCTTGGGATAACCTGCCACTTCCATGCGGTCCTCTTCATATCCGTATTTTATGAACTCGTCCTTGGAGTACTGCCCCCAGCACAGCTGGATGTGGGAGGTCAGGTTCTCAAATGGGATGTCATTGATCGGGATGTCCCCGCCCTGTACGAAATATGTGCCTTCCATCAGCGAGTATGTCTTCGCTCCGAGATTCCTCAAATGCTGTGTGAGTATGTTCTCAAGGTTCAGGGTGTTGGCAAGGCATAGGAACTTCCTTATGTTCGAGAGGTCGACCTTAAGGAGCTCATCGATTGTGTTGCAGTAAAATGTGACCTGGGACGACAGTATGAGCCTATCTTTCAGAGAGAGCCCGCATCCTTTCATGCCGCACAGACCTGTGCGCAGACCCTTGAGTATGTTCCTGGGTGAGAACTTTATTTTCCGGTCGCTCCACCGGCTCGTGTCAATGTAGGTGTTGCCTTCGCCGAGCCTTGATGCCACAGTGCTCATGAGCTCTCTGTGGTCATTGCGTAACGGATAGAACCCGAACACTGTCAGGACTGGTTTGAGCTCCGTAGTTTTCAGTTCTGTCACATCGAATGTGAACAGGAGTTTTGCGATGGACCTGACAGACCCGAATGGGTCTGTGTTTCCTCCGGCTTTCCACATCAAATTAGCGCAAAGCACCTTGTTGAGCACTATGCCCCGATGCGTCGCAGTCAGTTTGCTGTGGAGGAGACGGTAACGTTCTTTATTAGTCATAGCTTGAATGAAAACAGGTGACGCCACGGCATGGGATATACCCTGATGGCAAGGAGCGTAACGGATACGAATATGGCGAAACTCACGAATGCCGAAGCCATAGAAACCCCCACCGGACCAAACAGCCTGATGCCTGCCCATGCAAGGACGCAGGCAATGAGGCTCCACGTGAAAGTTATGATGCCGAGAGGCTTGGTCCTGAACGTGTAGTGCGAGAAGCACACAAACATCAGATATCCTCCCTGAAACATCTGTGCCAGCATCACCCAAGGGAGGAATGACAGAGACCCGAGATAGTCGGCAGGATAGATGGCTCGTATCATCACTATCGAAACGAGGTATGACAGGACCACAAACACCACGGTACCCAACAGACATAGCCTGATGAGCCTTATCAATGAGCACTGCTGATGGACGGTCTCATTGGGGGCCTTGTCGAATGCCGCCAACTTTTTATAGAGATATGGGGCATATGCGTTGTTGAATGCTGTCAGGAACATCATGACCACCGATCCCCATGTCAGGGCCACTGAATAAAGACCGTTTTCTGAGAGGTCGCACATGTTTGTAAGAAGGATCTTTTCGACTCCGCCCCTAAACCAGAATGACAATGCATGCGGGATTATGGGTACAGCAAAGGACAGTGTCTGCAGCAGGAATTCTTTGCGTATCCTCGCTTCCAGATATCCTCGCCGGTACAGGATGTATAGACTGATGATGCCGAACACTATGACGGAACACATCATGCTATACACTCTTCCTTGCCAGCCGAGAAGCATTATAATCACGAACACCACGGTGGTGGCTGCGTTCACTGCCGACTGGGATATCTGGTAGACCCCGAATGCTACAGGCCGCTCCTCGCATCGCCACAAAAGCATGTTTATGTTGGTGATACCTGTGAACCACACCACCACAATAGCATACATCTGGAATGTGAGGCTGACGTTCAGACCTCTGTCGATCCACCGGAATATGAACAGATTTATTATCAGACATACGAACGTCACAGCCGTGTTCAGGAGCATCATGTTGGAGACATACGATCGGATCTCGCTCTTGTCTAACTTATTGAACATGACAGGCAATGCCCCGGCTGTGCACAGAAAGCAGAACACCGAGAGTATCTGGACATACACATTGAAGTTGGTCACCACTCCATAGTCGCCCGGAGTGAGATAGTAGGTGATAAATGGCAGAAGCAGGAATGGAATGGCCTTGTTTATACCGTCACATACGACATAAACAAAGGAATTTTTTACCAGTGAGGAACTTAGTATCCGGCTTATAGACATTTATAGATCATTATTTTTGACCTATGATATAGGGGTCTATCTGACTGACGGATTCATCCATGTCGAGCCAGGCTCGTGCACATGCCAGATCAAGGCCGTCGTCGATGTCGCATCCCGTCCTTTTGTTCACTATGAACTTGTATGGATTCCTGCCATGGAAATATGACCATTCGATCATCTTTTCACGCGGAGCTATGAGGATGCCGTCAGTGACAAAGTATAGCGTGGGGAGCTGCTGGCTTGGGACGTGCTTCAGGCCGAGTTCATAGTTGAGCGGGCCATCCTCGTTCCAGATGTAACGTTTGAAACTCTCCACACTCATCAGTGAGTCAAATCCCTGTTCCAATGCCGGATAATATGCTTCGATAGCCTCTCTGTAGTCCTTGGGGAACACCAATGGCGATGTGCATGTGGCCCAGAGTATGGTATCGCCGTCCACACTCTCAGCAATATGACGGACTACTTCCCCAAATGTCTTGGTCTTTTCGTCACAGTACTCAGGCGCACGCTTATGGGTGTCAGCTCCGGCGGCTTTTGCCATTTCCAACATAAGGTCGGAATCGGACGATACCACTATCTTGGTGATCTCTTTCACCTGTTTTAACTGGTTGATCTTATTAACCAGTAGATTTGTACCCGCAAAGGGTGCTACGTTTTTATTTTTCAGGCGTGTGCTGCCTGCTCTTACCGGAATGATTGCTGTAATTGTTTTCATATGAATAATTTGTGTTATGTTCTGGCCAATTACAGTGCATCAGAGCGGCGGCAGGCAAAGGTCTATTCCAGCAACTCCAGTTTTTCTATAACCGTCTTTTGGTATATCTGTTCGGCGATATAGAAATCCAACGGAGTGTCAATGTCGATCGCCTCTATGTCTGAGGTTATTACAAATTTGGGGTTCTTGCCTATTATATTGCGGTTATTGATCAGATCCTGCCTTCCGATCACAGTGACGCCGAAATTGAGGGCCACGACGTCTGGAAGATTCTGGGAATTAGGAGCGTTGGACGGGTCATAGTTCAACGGTTTGCCGTCAAGCCATAGGAACTCCTTGACCTGACTTACCGTCGAGACACAGTCGTTTTCACCACGGTCCGCATAGGCTCGTATGCACTGGGATATTGTTTCTGGTTTTACGAATGGAGAGGTGCAGGGGCAATACATGAAGACATCCGTGTCAGTGACCTCACCGAGATTGCGGAAGAATTCACTGCCTGAGCATTCGGATGAAGCGTAATACTCCTCCCTGCGGTATGTTTTTACCCCCCCCCATCGCATAACATTCGTTAACAATTCGGATTGCGTCCTCACTGTTCGTATTGACGATGATCTCATCAATCTCTGGCACTTGCATAAGGGTGCGGATCTTTAGCTCCATGAGGCATGTGTCGCCGAATGGGCGTAGATTCTTGTCCTTTACGCGCTGAGAGCCCCGTCGGATAGGGATGACAGCAGTGATCTTTTGTTTTGGGTTGGAGACAATCATAAATATTGTATTTAATGATATGAGAGAGTGTCTATAAGTGTTTTTACTAACCCCGGAATTATCTAAAATGAATGTTCCGTATCCATATCGGTTCTGGTTGTCGTGTCGCTTATTAGGGATGCTGTTTTCAGATCTTCGGGGCGGGGAGGGGCTCGATATTGAGGCGGGAGATGCGCAGGAGGGCGCAGCCAAGCACGGAGAGCTCGATCAGCACTTCACTGTCCTTGGCACTGGTGGGGGCGGTAGTGGCTTCATTGATGCCGGAGGCGGTTGTGCCGGTATCGACGATCTCTCCTTCGAGGCCCCGCAGACCGCCGCGAACTATGCGCACGCGGTCGCCTCGGCGAAGCGGACGGTCTATGATGCTCACGGGGCTGTCGGAGTTGCCGAGGATGAAGCGAAGGGTCTGCATCTCGCGCTCCGGGACTGTGGCGGGGCGGCCTTTGGCGCAGACGGCGCGGTCGGTCATGAACCGTTTGATGAAGGGATATGCCACTATGCGACGACGCTCCGGCTCGCTACACCTTACGAACACGGCGGCGCGGATCACCACCTGCTCGCTCCTGACGCGGCGGCCGCTTCTGAGCACTCTGACGTAGCTCTGGGTGGCTACGTAGCAGGTGTGGCCCAAGGCTGTGAGCTTGTCGCGCACGCTTTTTTCGCTGTTGTTGTTCACCACGGCTATGTACCATCTGCACGCCTGGTCAACGGCATTGACAGTGTGCGTGGCTGAAACCTTATCTACCGCCTTAGCCTGAGTTGAATTTGCAGTTGAAAGCATGGCTGTACCAGCAGGTGAAGATGTGGCTGGATCTGCTTCCGT
>ERZ808037.492-NODE-492-length-36414-cov-5.424471_pt1 | contig 36414 bp, 33 predicted proteins | sample MGYA00380190_ERZ808037 | MGnify/ENA primary metagenome ERZ808037 (study PRJEB31490, sample SAMN06133399) | mouse gut metagenome | isolation source: J9 | host: mice | place: China: Chengdu | collected 2015-05 ...
GTCCATACGCGGCGCGGAGAAACACTGGAAGAGGCAGTAAAGGCGGCCCTGGAACAGATTGAGCAAAAGAAATATGAGATGGTATTGCGTGATCGGGGAATATCTTCGGAAAGGATATGGAAATATGGTTTTGCGTTTTCTGGTAAAAATGTGATGATCGGAGAAGCAGAAGGGCAGCCGGATAAAAAATTATTTTAAAAAATATATAAGATTGATTTTTTTGATGTCAGACTTAAATAGACAATGGAGGAAACCACAATGAACAACACGCAATACACCTGTTGCATTTTTGACCTTGACGGAACGATTATTAACACGATTCATGCATTAACCTACACCACAAACCTGGTTTTAGCACGGTTTGGCTTAGAACCGGTGGGGGAAGAGGCGATGATGAAAATGGTGGGAAATGGTTATAAAAAGCAGATGGAGAGAAGCCTGCTTGCCAGCGGGGATAAGGAGTTAGTGCATTTTGAGGCGTCCCTTCCCCTGTATCAGGAATTATTCCGCAAGCATTGTCTGCATGACCTTGAACCTTACCCGGGAATGATGGAACTGCTTAACCGTATGAAGAAAGCGGGGATGAAGCTTGCCGTGCTGACGAATAAGCCTCACCAGCGCGGCATCGAAACGGTAGAAGCGGTGTATGGAAAAGGCTTTTTTGACTATATTCTGGGAGAGCAGGAGAGTATCCCTAAGAAACCAGATCCGGCGGGGGCCTTTATGGTGATGGATGCCTTAAAGGTAAGCAGGGAGGAGTGCCTGTACATGGGCGATACGAATACCGATATGGAAACCGCGGCAAATGCCGGGCTGGATGCCGTAGGCGCGGTGTGGGGATTCCGCGGAAGAGAAGAGCTGGAGGCATTTCACCCGAAGTTTTTGGCGGAAAAACCGTTGGATGTGGCGGATATGCTGGGAATCTGAACCGGAGAAAATCATAGGAGCAGCCAGAGAAAATCACAGAAGTAACCGGAGAAAATCATAGGAACAGCCAGAGAAAATCACAGAAGTAACCAGAGAAAATCGCAGGAGTAACGATTCGGGAATAAACTTACCGGAGAAGCTGTACAGGAAAAAGATTACAGAAAAATCACTAAAGAAACGATACGGAAATCAATTACAGGAGAAAACATACAGGAGAAAACATTATGGAAAAACGGCAGCGAGGAAAACGGCGTGCGGAATACATAGACGATTATGTGGTATTCGACCTGGAAACGACGGGATTAAGTCCTTTGACGGATAAGATTATCGAATTGTCCGGCTTAAAGGTAAAGGCTGGAAAGGTCGTCGAAACTTTTTCCACCTTAGTTAATCCCGGCCGTCCGATTCCCTATGGGGCTACGGCGATTAACGGGATTACGGATGATATGGTTAAGGATTCTCCTTCGATTCATCAGGTTTTGGGGAAATTCCTTGACTTTGTCGGGGATTTTGTGCTGGTAGGCCATAATATCCACACCTTTGATATGAAGTTCATCTATATCGCCGCTGAAGAAGGTCTGGGCAGGGCCGTGGCGAATGATTATATCGACACCCTCTATCTTGCCCGAAAATGTCTTCCTGAACTTTCCCACCACCGCCTGGTTGACCTGGCGTCGCATTTTAAGTTTTCAACCCAGGGGGCGCACCGGGCATTGGCGGACTGTCAGATGAACCAGAAATGCTATGAGGCGATGGCAAAGCTTCAGAAGGCAAAAACACCCCGGCAGGAAAATTCACCCCGGCAGGAAAACGTCTTCCGGCAGGAAAAAACGCTTTCTTCTAAACTTATCTGTCCCCGGTGTAAAGGTGAACTTATAAAACGAGAAGGGAGATACGGCAGCTTTTACGGCTGCAGTAACTTCCCTTCCTGTCGTTATACAAAGAATATTTAGATAGTTTAGATAGTTAAAATACTTTAGATACTGCCCGGTTGCTGCAAACTTTTCAGGAAATCAAAAATCTCCTGTGCTGCTGCAATTACTCGGGGAACCGATGTTTCTGCTTCGTCAAAACCGAACCTCCCGCGTCCTTGTCTGCGTTCAGCCGCTGGCCCGGGGGATGGTTTATGCGGGTTTGTGTATAAGAAGATGTCCAGGGGGAAAACTAAAAGCAGTTTGTTTTGAAGTATTGATGCTCCATGATGAAAGAAATGATGAAAAACTGTTGAAAAAACGATGAAAGAAAAAGGAGGAAACAGCAATGAATTCTGTATTTGAAGCATTAAAACCATATCTTGACCGGATGATGGCGTTAAAGGCGGCGCTTGTTTTATTTGAGTGGGATGATGCCACGCTTGCGCCGGAGAAGGCCGGGGAACTGACAGAGAAGGTTATCGGTACATTGTCCGGGGAATATTTTGGGGCAGTGAATAATGAAACGGTGAAGGAACTGGCCGAGAAATGTGCAGGGGAAGAGGGGCTTTCCGAGGCTGAGGCAGGACAGGTGCGGGAACTTCTGGAAGAGATTTCCAAGCTGGATGCCATCCCGCAGAAGGAATACCAGGAGTTTTCGCAGCTGACCGCAGGTGCGGTTCGGATTTGGACGAAGGCAAAGGCGGACAATGATTTTGACGCCTTTGCGCCCACATTGGAAAAGGTAATTGATTTCCAGAAAAGGTTTGCCGCTTACCGGGCAAAGGAAGGGCAGAAGAAGTACGATGTTATGCTGAATGATTTTGAACCGGGATTTTCCATGGAGCTTCTGGACGAATTCTTCGGGGTGATTAAAAAGGAAATTGTTCCTCTGCTGAAAGCCGTACAGGAGAGTAAGGTGGAAATCCCCAATGACTTTTTAACCGGCGATTTTACAGATGAACAGCAGGAAGAAATCGGAAGGTTTATCGCCGAGTATGTGGGCTTTGACTTTTCTAAAGGTGTTATGGCGGTCAGCGCCCATCCTTTTACCACGAATCTTCACAACCGGGATGTGCGGATTACCACCCATTACGGGAAGAATCTGGACAGCTCGCTCTTTTCCATCATCCACGAAACCGGTCATGCGCTCTATGAACTGGGCGTGCGGGACGATCTGACACAGACCCTGGTGGGCGAAGGGGCCTCGATGGGGATGCATGAGTCACAGTCGAGGTTTTTTGAAAATATCCTTGGCCGGAACAGGAGTTTCTGGGTTCCGGTCTATGCAAAGCTTCAGATGGCTTTCCCGGATAACCTTGGAAATATCAGCCTGGATGATTTTGTCCGTGCGGTGAACAAAGCCACGCCGGGATTTATCCGCACGGAAGCCGATGAACTGACCTACAGCCTGCATGTGCTGATCCGCTATGAACTGGAAAAGGATTTGATTGAAGGGGATCTGCAGGTAAAGGATCTTCCGGAAGCCTGGGCGGATAAATATGAGGAATATCTGGGCATCCGTCCGGAGAATGTGAGGGAAGGCGTACTGCAGGATATTCACTGGTCACAGGGTTCTTTTGGCTATTTCCCGTCCTATGCCCTGGGGAGTGCCTTTGGAGCGCAGATGTATGCTTATATGAAGAAGGAAATGGATGTGGATAAGCTTTTGGAGGAGGGAAAGATTTCCGTGATCCGCGACTACCTGAAAGAACACATCCACCAGTACGGCAAGCTGAAAAAAAGCCGGGAAATCTTAAAAGAGATGACCGGAGAGGATTTCCATGCACAGTATTATGTGGATTATCTGAAGGAAAAATATGGGGAATTATATCGGCTGAATGTTTAGTGCTGCTGTGAATATGCGGGCAGTAATCTTTTAGGATTGTTTTAGTGTTTCTTTAGAAAAAGAGGGCTGGAAACCCTCTTTTTTCTGTGCTATACTATTCGGAGGTACTTGTTGTTGAATGCAGATCACGAAGGACAGGAGGAGCACAGGTTATATTTCGTTTTTCATGATTTGTGTGGTGAAGGAGGTTTTTTATGAAATTACACACTTATGAACATAGAACCCAGTATTATGAAACCGATCAGATGGGGATTATCCATCATTCCAACTATATCCGCTGGTTTGAAGAGGCAAGGACGGATTTGATGCGTCAGATGGGAATTGGCTATGATGAGATGGAAGGCCAGGGGATTATCAGCCCGGTGCTTTCCGTTACCTGCGAGTATAAATCCATGACGCATTTTGGTGAAACGGTGTTGATTATTCCTATTTTAAAGTATTATAATGGGATAAAGATGACGATTGAGTATTCGGTAACGGATAAGGAGAGCGGGGAACTCCGCTGCGTGGGGGAAACCTCGCACTGCTTTTTAAACCGGGAAGGCAAGCCGGTTTCCCTGAAAAAATCTTATCTGGAGATGGATAAGATGTTCCAGAAGGCGCTTCCGCAGAATGAAAAGGACGGATAAGAAGTAAAAAATTAAGAAGTAAGAGTCAGGTTATCGTGAATGTAGGCGAACCGAAACAGGAGAGGAGAAAGGATATGAAGCTGGGCATTGTGGGAAACGGCATGATTGTAAAACGGCTGCTGGAGGATATCCGGCCGCTTTCGGAGGTGACGGCCCGGGCGATTTGTGTCCGCCATCAGAGCCTTGAAAAGGGGCGGCGATTGGCGGATCAGTTCGATATCCGGGAAATTTATACGGAGTACCACGTTTTTTTAACCCGAACCGATATTGATACCGTTTATATCGGCATTATCAGCAGCCTGCATTACCAGTATGCAAAGCAGGCGTTAGAGGCAGGGAAGAATGTGATTTGTGAAAAGCCGTTTACGACGGAATATGATGAGGCAGAGGAATTAATACGGCTGGCGAAGAAGAAAAACCTGTTTTTATGGGAAGCCTGCAAGATTCCTTATTCCGAGAATTTCCTGGCCATCAAGCACAATCTTGGACGGGCAGGGTCGATTAAGCTTGTGCAGTGCAACTATTCGCGCCGTTCCAGCCGCTATGACGCCTATCTGGAACAGAAGGTGCTTCCGGCGTTTGACCCTGTGCTTTCCGGCGGCTGCCTTTACGATATCAACATGTACAATCTTCATTTTGTCGCGGCGCTTTTCGGGCGGCCCAAGTGGATACGCTACGATGCAAACCTGGGTTTTAACGGGATCGACACCTCCGGCATAGTCACGATGGGCTATGACGGCTTTCAGGCTGTGTGCAGCGGGGCTAAGGATTCCGACAGTCCGTGCTTTGGCCTGGTGCAGGGGGATAAGGGCTGTCTTCGTCTGGAAGGCCCGGTAAGTTCAAGCGAATATGCGGAATTTATTCAGGGAAATATGCGGGAGAGGCTTTCGGAGGACGGGCAGGGCGGCACGCTTACGGCACAGATGAAGGAGTTTGACCGTCAGATAAAAGAAAAGGATTATCCGGCCTGCTACGATATGCTGGGGCAGACGCTTCTGGTGATGGAACTTTTAGTAATGGCCAGGAAAGATGCCGGGATTATGTTTGGGACAGATCTCTAAATGGAGGGAAGTATGGAGTTGGCATTTCTTGTCTGGCTGCAGGGCCTTCATCGGCCGTGGCTGGATGAACTGATGGCGGGAGTAACCTTCCTGGGGGATGCAGGGTGGGTTTGGATACTGACAGGATGCGTCTTATTTTGTATGAAGAAGACCCGAAGCTGCGGTCTGGCCGTTCTGCTTTCCCTCGCTGCGGGATTTCTTTTGGGGAACTGTCTGCTGAAAAATCTGGTTGCCCGGCCGCGTCCGTGCTGGAACCTGGATATCCAGGCGGCATTTCCTCTTTTAGTGGAAAATCCCAGAGATTTTTCCTTTCCTTCGGGACACACGCTGGCAGGCTTTGAGGCAGGGGTCAGTATCTTTTTCTTTCACCGAAGATGGGGGGCGGCTGCACTGGGATTGGCTGTGCTGATTGCCTTTTCCCGGATGTATCTGTTTGTCCATTTTCCTACCGATGTTCTGGCCGGGGCGGTTTTGGGAACAGAGATAGCTTTTGGGGTGCATTTTTGTTTGACGCGAAGGAAGAACGTGTTGCTGTGAACGTGTGAACAGTAACAAGAATGTAATCGATAAAGAAAGCAGGACAAGAGCATGAATGAATATTTGCAGGAAATTTTTCCGGGGATTTATCAGTTAGAACTTCACGGCAATTTTAAGAGTATTGATGAGATTAAAATCTATATTATTCCGGGGAAAAATCCCCAAAAGGACCGAAGTCTGATGGTCGATGTGGGATTTCACGATAAGGTATGTATGGAAACCTTAAAGCAGGTGATGGAAAAGTTTGGAATTTCCTTTTCGATGCTGGATATTTTTCTCACCCATAAACACCACGATCACTGCGGGCTTGCGTCCTCATTTGCAAAACAGGGAAGCCGGATTTTTATGAATCCCGAGGAGGAACGGCATCACTATGACTGTCTTCATTATAATGTAAAGTACCACGAGGATCAGGCGGAAGTCCTCCGCTATGTGGGCATTACCGAGAGGGGGACGCCAAAACTTTGGGAAATGTTTACCATGGCGGTAGAACAGGATCGGCTGGCTGAGTTTAATATCCTGCATTTTCCCTACGAACCCATTGAAAAAGGACAGCATTTTTACTATGGAGGTTATGATTTCAGGGCGGTTGAACTGCGCGGCCACACGTTTGGGCAGATGGGGCTGGCCGAAGACAGGCTGAAACTGCTTTTCAGTGCCGACCAGCTGATCCGCGGGATAGTGCCGATTGTGGGGAGCAGTTTTAAGGACGAGCATCTGCTCAGTTCGTATTTTCGTTCACTGGAAGAACTCAGTCATGCGTTTGCCGATTATAAGCTTTACCCTTCCCACAATACCATGCTGGAAGGGGAGAGCATAAAAAAGGCGGTCAATCGGATTGTTTTTGCCTATCTGGAAAAGATTCAGATTATCGAGCAGGTGGTCAAGCACAGCCGCCGTCCAAGAACTGTAGTTCAGGCGGCAAGGCTGGCCTACGGGATGAAGGAACTTCCGCAGACCAAAGAGCAGCTTTTGCTGTTAAAGATGATTACCAGCAAGACGTTCTCCTGCCTGGAATACCTGCGCGACGAGGACTTTGTGTATCGGACGGAGGAACATGGGGTGCTGTACTGGGAGGCTTAAAAGTTACCGTTTAGTTACTGTTCACATAGGTCTGCGCACTTGCTGCGCTGACCGTAGGTTAAACTGGGCCAGTGAGCAAAAATCCCGTCGACGAAGGCGATTTTCATGGATTTTTGCTTGTTGTTGTGAACGTGTGAACAGTAACACCGTTTGCCCGGTTTGCGGCAGCAGGCAAAAAAGAACTTGCTTTTTTTTGGTTTTCCTGTATAATCATATCCATGGTTATCTTGTCTTTCAGGAATAAAACTTATCTCCGGCAGATGGGAAGCCAAAAATAAATCGTATGTGCAGAGTAGGTTTGTGTGCGTTAAGTGCCGGCTGAACAGGGAGTTGTCAGCGGGACGAAAAGGAAGGTTCTTCCTTGCGGTACACAGGCCGCATCCCGCTGCAATCCGAGAGATTACCACTGCCATTTTGCCGTGGCTTTCCGTGCGTGGAAGCGCTGTAAAAATATGGAAACAGCAGCTTGGCAGTGAACGATTATCTCCTATTGTGGTTGAATGGGTTCTGCAAAGGAGGTAATTTTTTTATGAAGAAATTAGCAACTTTGTACACACAGTCATCCCAGGAAATCCGAAAGACCCGAACGATTGCATCCTGTGCAATGCTCGCGGCGGTCGCCATTGTTCTTGGGTATTTTTCGATTGAGTTGGGAAACTCACTGAGAATCGGTTTTTCCAGTGTTCCCAACCGTCTGGTCGATTATCTGTTCGGCCCGGTGGTGGGGGCATATTTTGGCGGTTTGCTGGATATTTTAAAGTATATCATCAAACCGACAGGAACCTTTTTTCCCGGCTTCACCTTCGATGCCATGCTGGCCGGGGTGATTTGCGGCAGCGTATTATATGGAAGGAAGCTGACGCTTGGGCGGGTATTTCTGGCGAAATTCCTTGTTTTGATAATTTGTAATGTATTCTTTAACACCCTGTGGATTTCCATACTTTACGGAAAGGCATTTATGGTGCTGCTTCCGGTGCGGCTGTTAAAGAATCTGGTGATGTGGCCGATCGACTCGGTGATTCTCTACATGGTAGGGACGGTTCTTGAGCGGGCCGGGGTGTTCAGGCTTTTAAAGCGGACATCATTTAGCTGAGCTGATTTGCAGAAAAAAGACCGATAAAAAATAGATAAAATAGATAGATAAAGAGAAGGGAGATTGATGTAAAATGAGTGAGAATTGCAGCCATAACTGCAGCTCCTGCGGAGAGAATGGATGTTCCGGCAGAACCCAGGAGCAGACAAGTTTTTTAGAACCGCTTCATCCGGCCAGTTCGGTGAAAAAGGTGATTGGCATTGTCAGCGGTAAGGGAGGCGTGGGAAAATCCCTGGTGACTTCGATGTTAGCCATTGCCATGAACCGCAGGCATAAAAAGACGGCGATCCTGGATGCGGATATTACCGGCCCGTCGATCCCGAAGGCTTTTGGCCTGGACGATGAGATGGTGGGAATGACCTCCGACGGCGCACTGATGATGCCGGTGAAAACCATGAATGGGATTTCGGTGATGAGTGCAAACCTTCTTCTGGAAAATACAACGGATCCGGTGATCTGGAGAGGTCCGGTGATTGCCGGTGCAGTTAAGCAGTTCTGGTCGGAAACCCTGTGGAAGGATATCGAGTATATGTTTGTAGATATGCCGCCGGGAACAGGGGATGTGCCGCTGACGGTGTTCCAGTCCCTTCCTGTGGACGGAATTATTATCGTTACCTCACCGCAGGAGCTGGTGTCCATGATTGTGGCAAAGGCCGTAAATATGGCAAAGAAGATGGATATTCCGATTCTTGGCGTAGTGGAAAATATGAGTTATCTGGAATGTCCGGACTGCGGGAAGAAGATGTCTGTTTTCGGGGAGAGCCATATCGAAGAAGCAGCGAAGGAGCAGGGGATTAAGGTTCTGGCCAAACTTCCCATTGCCCCGAAGATTGCCCAGCTTGTAGATGCCGGCAAGATTGAATATCTGGAGGAAAACTGGCTGGAAGATGCCGTTTTGGCCGTAGAAGAGATTTAGGGGAACAGCGATGAATGTGAGCATGACCTCGAATAACAGTTATAATGAATTTACCAAGTCGCTGTTGGGAAATCCGGATATGGCAGCCGTGCCGGAAAGCCTGATCCATGTGGGGCGGCAGTTCCAGCAGATTATGATGATGTACACCTGCGCTATCCGGGAGGTGCGCACGAAGCTGGAGGTTCTTAACGATGAACTTTCGGTGCGCAACCAGAGAAATCCGATTGAGATGATTAAGTTTCGGGTAAAGAAGCCGGAAAGCATTATCGAAAAGCTTCACCGCCGAAACCTTCCGGTTTCTTTAGAATCCGTGGTCAATAACCTGGACGACGTGGCAGGAATCCGGGTCATTTGCTCTTTTATTGATGATATTTACGAGGTGGCGGATATGCTGATCCGCCAGGATGATGTCCATGTCATTGCCATCAAGGACTATTTAAAACATCCCAAGAGCAATGGATACCGCAGTTATCATATGATTATCGAAGTTCCTGTTTTTTTCTCGGACAGGAAAAAGCCCATGCGGGTGGAGGTTCAGATCCGGACGATTGCCATGGATTTCTGGGCGAGCCTGGATCATCAGTTAAAGTACAAAAAGGAACTGGTGGACGGAACCGATATCAGCAGAGAATTAAAGGACTGTGCCGATGTGATTGCGCAGACCGATGAAAAGATGCTGGATATCCGCAAGAGGATTGAGGCGCAGGGCGTTGTGGTTATGGATTAAGCTGCAGTGCCCGGTAAGCTAATAGAGATAATAAGACAGGGTTTCCGTGATGTGAAATCCTGTTTTTTTGTAAAGTTTTACGGCGGGAGTGTTATCGGCGGAAACATGCAGATACAGTCCGGTATTTTCCGGCAGGCTCTGCATCACCGTTTCCATCAGCCATGTTCCCAGGCCCTGTCTGCGAAAGTCCGGGGAAATTTCCACATGGTAGAGATAAAATCTTGCGTGTCCATGTTTGAGCACACGGCAATGACCGACCGGATTTGCAGGAGCGGACGGCGTGTCTGCGCAGGAAAAAACGATGAACTCCCATCCTTCTTCACCGTCTTCACGGATTTTTTTACAGGAGAGAGAGAAAGCATCGGCAGCAGGAGGAAACGGCAGCGCAGTCAGCGCTTCTTTTTGGCTTATCCGGCGTTCCATCTGATATTCTGTGCGCCAGAGATCCATCTCCAGGAAAGAAAAAGCAGTAAGGGCATCCGGGCTTTGGTGATCCAGAAGAAAGACAAGTTCGGTGTCGGCAGGGGCAAGTTCGCAGAGTTTGCCGATAAGATCCCGGCAAAGCCCTTTTTTTCGCCGGTTTGGATGCGTGAAGACATAACATTCCCATAAATCGTTCTGTACCTTGCAGACGATAAGGCAGGAAATCACCGTCGTTTGCTCGCAGGTAAAAAGAAAGAGCTCCGCATCGTCAGGGAAGCCTAAACGAACAGGTTCATAGCTTTGACAGGTTTTTATCAGGTCAAGGAAAGCCCTGGTCTGCGAAGGGGTGAGTTCGGACGAACAAAAAGTTTTTTGCATGGGAAATCTCCTTTACTGTTATTTCCGCTAGACCATAGCACATCAGGTAAAAAAAATCAATATTTTATTTTTCCTTGCCCTCATCCAAAACCCGTGCTAAAATAAGCGGTAATCGTGCAATGGAGGAAAAACAAGATGAAATTTGCAAAAGAACTTTCAATTATATTGGGCATCAGTCTTTTGGGGGAAATCTTCAATAAGCTTCTGCCCCTGCCTGTTCCTGCCGGGGTGTACGGACTGTTTCTTATGCTGGGGCTGCTGTGTACGGGTATTTTGCATCTGGAGGATGTAGACGGGTGCGGAAACTTTCTTCTGGACAATATGTCAATGATGTTCATTCCTGCCGGTGTCGGTATTATCCGCTATAGGGAACAGCTTATGCAGGTCGGTGTTCCCTATCTGGTGATTAACGTGCTTTCTACGTTTATTGTCTTTGTGGTTACCGGATGGGCGGCACAGTGGATGATGGAAAGAGGAGGAAAAAAGCAGTGAAGGAGATCTTGGGAGAAAGTATCTATTTTGGATTTTTTATTACGATAGGGGCATACTATATTGGCCTGCAGTTAAAAAGAAAGCTGAAGCTTGGGATTTTTAATCCTCTGCTTATCGCGATTTTTCTGGTGATGGGCGTGCTGGTGCTGACCGGAATTGACTATGAGGCTTACCAGCAGGGCGGGAGGTTTGTCAGCGATCTGCTTACCCCGGCTACGGTCTGCCTGGCGATTCCCCTCTATAAACAGCTTCACCTGCTGAAAAAGCACGGGCTGGCGGTTTTGGTGGGGATTAGCAGCGGCGTACTGACCAGCGCCGTCTGTATTTTTGTTTTCTGCAAGCTGTTTCGTCTGGGGCATGAGCACTTTGTTACCCTGCTGCCTAAATCCATTACGACGGCAATCGGCATGGGCGTGAGCGAAGAGGCAGGGGGAATCGTTACCCTGACGGTGATTTCCATTATTGTTACTGGGATTGTGGGAAATATATGTGCGGAAATGCTCTGCCGTCTGGCCGGGATTATTCATCCGGTGGCTAAGGGGCTGGCGATTGGAACCAGCGCCCATGCGGTGGGAACGGCAAAGGCTCTGGAACTTGGTGAAATAGAAGGGGCGATGAGCAGCCTGTCCATCGCCGTGGCAGGTCTGCTGACGGTTGTTGTGGTGCCTTTAGCGGCAGGTCTTCTGTAGCCGTGGCTGGGAAAGAAAATGCTGTGAAACGTGCACAGCAGAATGGAGGAAAAGATGGTAAAGCGCAGGGAAGTTTTAGAAAAGGATTGCTGGAAGCTGGAGGATATGCTCGAGAATGATCAGGCATGGGAAGAATTGTATCAAAAAGAAAAGGAAGAGATTTGCCGGTATGCGCAGTTTAAGGGACATATGGGGGAATCGGCCGATCAGCTTTATGCCGCATTGAAATTTGACGACGAGTGTTCGCAGAGGCTGGAGGTTTTATATGTTTACGCCCGGATGCGCATGGATCAGGATACCGGGGAGGCCCGCTATCAGGAGATGTTTGCGCGGGCACAGTCCCTTTCCAGTGCGGCGGCGGAACAGACTTCGTATATGGCACCGGAGATTCTGGCCATTCCCGAAGAACGCCTGCAGGAGTTTATGCGTTCGGACAATGGAATCCGGCATTTTTCCCGGGCTATAGAACAGCTCCTGGCGAAGAAGCCGCACACCTTAAACCGTGAGATGGAAGAGCTTCTGGCACAGTCCCAGGAAGCCACACAGGGGGCGGCACAGATTTTTACAATGTTTAATAATGCGGATATCTCTTTTCCGACGATAACCGGAAGCGATGGGGAAAGCATTGCGATTACGCACGGAAACTATATTTCTTTGCTGGAAAGTGAAGACCGAAGGGTGCGGAAGGATGCATTTACCGGCCTTTACGGGGTGTATAAGCAGTTTTCCAATACGCTTGCGGCGACTTATGCGGCAGAGGTGAAGCAGGCCATCTACTATGCAAAAGCCAGGCATTATACTTCCAGCAGAGCGCATTCCCTGGCAGAAAATGAAGTCCCCGAAATCGTCTATGATCAGCTTCTTGAATCCGTGCGGGAAAATCTTTTCCTGCTTCACCGCTATGTTCAGGTAAGGAAAAAGGCATTAGGGCTGGAAGAACTGCACATGTATGATTTATATACGCCGATGGTTGCAGGGGTGAGAAAAAAATACAGCTTTGAAGAGGCCAAGGCCATCGTGCTTGAGGGGTTAAAGCCGCTGGGAGAAGAGTACCAGGAACGTTTAAAAGAAGGTTTTTCGCAGCGGTGGATTGATGTGTATGAGAATGAAGGAAAGCGCAGCGGGGCTTATTCCTGGGGGGCTTATGGGACGCATCCTTATGTACTGTTAAATTATCAGGGGACGCTTGACCATGTCTTTACCCTGGCGCATGAAATGGGTCACGCGATGCATACCTATTATTCGGACAAATATCAGCCTTATACCTATGCGGGATACAAGATTTTTGTGGCTGAGGTGGCTTCCACCTGCAATGAGGCCCTGCTTATCCGGCATTTGATGGAGAAAACAAGCGATGTGCAGGAAAAGAAATATCTGGTTAACCATTTCCTGGAAAGCTTTCGGGGGACATTATTCCGGCAGACCATGTTTGCCGAGTTTGAATATCAGGTACATCAGAAGGCGGAGCGCGGTGAGGCGCTGACGGCCAATGCTCTGTGTGCAATGTACCGGAAGCTGAATGAGGAGTATTTTGGCTCTGCTCTTGTAGCGGATGAAGAAATTGCTTATGAATGGGAAAGGATACCGCATTTTTATACGCCGTTTTATGTGTACCAGTATGCAACGGGATTCTCTGCCGCCATAGCGATTTCCGGCCGGATATTGAACGGTGAGGAAGGTGCACTGGAGGGTTATCGACAGTTTTTGCGCAGCGGATGTACCATGCCGCCGGTTGAATTGTTAAAGCTTGCAGGCGTGGATATGTCCACGGCACAGCCGGTGAAAGCCGCTTTAGAGGTCTTTGGCGGACTTCTGGATGAATTCGAGGCGATGGGGAAATAAGTTATTTTGTCGCCATTTTACCTGAAAATCTTCATGAAATTCCTGGAAAAAAGGGAAAATAATTGTAAGGAATTAACAGTCTTTTTTCCCTTTGTTGACAAATGGGAGATAGAGGTCTATAATTCCAGAGGATCAATTTTTTTCCTGTTCGTTTACCGTAGAGGTCCGCCGCCGGATGGGCGGTGTGTACTGTTTCTATAACGGTCAGTGGATTCATCATGAGGAGGATAATGTATTATGGCGACAAAATCGACCAAGAAGGCTGCTCCGGTTCAGGAGGCAGCAGTAACAGAAACCAAGAAGACAGCAAAGAAAGAAACCGCAGTGCAGGCAGAGCCGGTAAAAGAAACCGCCCCAGCTCCTGTAAAAAAGGAAGAGAAGGCAAAAGAGGCATCCGTATCCGTTGTTTTTGAATTTGCAGATAAAAAGGTAGTGGCAAAAGAACTTCTGGCTAAAGCAAAGGAAGCTTTCAGTGCAGCACACAAGGATGTTGTTGTAGAAGAGATGAATTTGTACATCAATGCAAATGACGGTTATGCTTATCTTGTCGTAAACGGAACTGAGTATCCAGAGGATAAGATTGAATTATAGAAAACTATTGATAAAATACACTGGGAACGACAAAGGAAAAGATAGAAAGGGCTGGGAATTAAGTTGACCGGCCTTTTTCTTTTTGGAAAAATCTATTGGCAGACAGTGAGAAAATGGATTACAATAGAACAAAGGCGTTTGTGCCGGTGAACAGTGACGAACGTTTGAACAGTGACGAACGTTTGAACAGTAACAATTAACATGGTGATGAATTTGATAACCTGATGGAGAAAGGAATGGGTTGTGGGAGTGACAGGAGAAGAAAAAGGCTATTTGGAGGCGGAACTTCCGGAAAGCTTTGTCTGCCGGATGAAGAAGCTGCTGGGGGAGGAGTTTTTGCCTTTTCTTGCAAGCTATCAAGAGCCGCGCACGCAGGGGCTGCGTTTCAATGGATTAAAGGCGAAAGCCGGGGAGGCAGAAGAGAACTGCCGTGCTTATTTTTCGCTGGAAGAAGTTTTATGGGCCAAAGGCGGGTTTACTTATGCAAAAGAGGATCGGCCGGGGAAGCATCCTTACCATGAAGCAGGGTTATATTATATTCAGGAACCCAGTGCCATGGCGGCTGCAGAAGCACTGGAAATAAGGCCGGGGGAAACCGTGCTGGATCTATGCGCGGCACCCGGGGGAAAAAGTACTCAGATTGCTGCATATTTACAGGGAAAAGGGCTTTTGGTAAGCAATGAAATTCACCCTGCACGGGCAAAAATCCTCTCGCAGAATATCGAGCGGATGGGCGCGGCAAATGTGATTGTGACAAACCATGATGCCCGGACGATGGCCGAATGGCTGCCGGAGTTTTTTGATAAGATCATTGTGGACGCCCCGTGCTCCGGGGAAGGGATGTTTCGTAAAGAACCAGAGGCAAGAAAGGAGTGGACGCCGGATTCTCCCCGCCAGTGCAGCCGGCGCCAGAAAGAAATCTTAGGTTATGCTGCCGCAATGCTAAAGCCCGGCGGAAGGCTGGTGTACTCCACCTGCACCTTTGCACCGGAGGAAAATGAAGGGACGATGGAGGCGTTTTTAAGAGATCACACGGAATTTTTTATTGAAGACCCAAGAAGTCGGAAAAAGGACTTTGCGGCTTTTGGACAGGGAAGGCCGGATTGGGTGGATGAAGGGGGAAGAAAGGAACTGGAGGGCACCTGCCGCCTGTGGCCGCATAAAATTCACGGGGAAGGGCATTATTTGGCTGTTCTTGGAAAGAGAGCGGCGGGGGAAGGAAAAGGAACCAGTGCAGCAAACCGAAGCGGGAAAACAGGGAAGAAGAAAGGAAAGGGATCGGGAGAAAGAAACGGGGGAAACGCTCTGAAAGGAATGGGAAGCCGGGAATTAGAAAAAGTTTTCCGTGCGTTCTGCCAGGATGTTTTCTGTGCCGGAGATTGGAAAATTGATGAGGAAGAATGCAAAGACAGAGAAAAAATGATGGATAGAGGAAGGTCTGCGGATAGGGAAATGTTTGAGGACAGGTTTATGTTTTTTGGTGAGCAGCTCTATGCTGTGCCAGAGCCTATGCCGGATATTCGGGGAAAAAAGGTTCTTCGGCCGGGGCTGCATCTGGGAAGCTTTAAAAAGAACCGCTTTGAGCCGTCCCACGCCCTGGCACTGTACTTAAATATAGATCAGGTAAAACAGTATGTGAACTTAGACAGCAGAGGAGCGTGGGTTATCCGTTATCTGAAAGGAGAAGCCCTGCCAGTAGAAGAAGTGCTGTCTGACGGAAAAAAGAAATTTTTAGTATCCATGGATTCCGAAAAGAAATTCTTAGCAGACATGGCTTCCGGATGGGTCCTTGTCGCGGTGGACGGCTACAGTCTGGGCTGGGCAAAGCTGGCTGGGGGAAGGCTGCAAAATCATTATCCTAAAGGGCTTCGATGGGGGTAAGAGGATTTTTTTCAGAAGAAATCCACCGCATGTCCCCCGGAACCTCCGCCTCAAAGTGCATAGCCTTTCCGGTAATCGGATGGCGAAAATCCAGATGGCAGGAGTGCAGGGGCTGGCGATGCATCAGGCGGTAGTCCGGGTTATATAAAAAATCTCCGGGGAGAGGATGGCCGATATGCTTCATATGCACCCGGATCTGATGCGTCCTTCCGGTTTCTAAGCGAAGGCGTACCAGGCTGCAGTCAGATTCTTTATGGTAAAGCAGGCGCTGGTAGTGTGTGCAGGCATAATCCCCGTTTTTTTCATCTACACAGCGCAGAACGGTAGAATCATCTGCCCGGCCAATGGGGGCACAGATCGTCCCTTTTTCGTCAACCTTTCCTGCGGCGATCGCCAGATATTCCCGATGAATTTCCCTGCGTGAGGACATCTGCGAAAGGATGCAGGCGCTCAGGGCATGTTTGGCGATAATCAGAAGCCCTGTAGTATCCCGATCCAGGCGATTAATCACCCGGTAAACAAAAGTCTCCTTTTTTTGCTGAAAATACCAGGCAGCAGCATTTGCCAGTGTATTTTCAAAATTTCCCTGCGAAGGGTGGATGGGCATATTGGAAGGCTTATTAATAACCATGATATCTTCATCTTCATAGACTATGGGAAAGGGCAGGTCTGTGGGGACAATACGGGCAGAACTTTCCATTTCTTCCAGATGAATGTGCAGCGTTTCTCCCTGTTTTAAAATCTGCGGTGTAATTGCATGCAGACCATCCACTTCAATTCCGCCGGCGTCGCGTATCTGGATTATGATGTGCCTGGAATAACCCTTGCTTTTCAGAAAAAATTCGATACTCTCTCCCGCATGTTCTGCGTCAATAGGATAATAAAAATCCCGTTTCATAGATGAAATTTCCTTTCTTTTCCAATGGTTCTTTTCCGCAAAAACGGTTTTGAATAAAAAATAAATAAGATTCTCTGTGTTGGCTGCATAGCAGCGGCTGAACTTGGTATAATGAATTTTAGGTTGCCTACAGGTTTTAAAAAGATTATACGATAAAATTTCTGTAATGCAAATGGAATTGGAGAAATTTTTCAGGAAGACACGGTTTATGGATTGCCAAAGACATCTGCGGACAGCAACGATTACTGAATGACTTGGCTTAAAGTAAAAAATGTGATAAAATAGTTGTTGTAAACGTGTGAACAGTAACGAAAATGAAAGATTTCGGATGCTCATGGGGTATAAAAAATGAAACGATGGGAGAGTTTAAGGATTTTAACGGCGGTTCTGGCAGTGATTCTTAGTCTGGCTGGCTGTCAGCGATATGAACCAGCCCCTGAACTGGGAGAAAAAAGCATGGTTGGCCGTCAGGAGAAGCATGATCCGGGAGGAGGAAGCGGACCGGAAAAAAGGCGTGATCCGGAAGATGGAAACGGATGGGAAGAAACGGACGGGCTGTCTGCACAAAACGGATGGCCGGGTGACAATGGTCAGGAAAACGATGGTCAGCCGGGGAATGCGGACAGAGAAATCGGCATTGAAGCGGGGAATTCCGAAAGTGCACTTGCAAAAGCGGAATCCGAAGGAATTGTCATTCGTACAAAACCGGAGCGGACACCGGTTAAGGTTAAGGGAATTTATGTTTCGGCCTATGTTGCGGGGATGGAGGATTTGATGGATGAAATCATTGCCCAGATTGACCGGACGGAATTAAATGCGGTAGTTATCGATGTTAAAGATGATCATGGACGGGTTACTTTTGCCATGGACTCGCCTTCTGCGCAGGCTATCGGGGCATGTGTGAATTACATCCCGGATATGAAAACCCTGGCGGCGAAATTAAAAGAACATGATATTTATATGATTGCCCGCATCCCGGCTTTTCGCGATCCCTACCTTGCAGAAGCCCGGCCGGACTGGTGCTGTATGCTGGCGGACGGAAGTGTTTTCCGGGACAGGAATAAACTGGCATGGGTGAATCCCTATAAAAAAGAAGTCTGGAATTACCTGGTGGAAATCGGGAAGATGGCAGGAGAGGCCGGATTTGATGAGATCCAGTTTGACTATATCCGTTTCTGTACGGAAAAGGGGATGCAGAATGTTGTATTTTCCGAAGAGGATACGCAGGGGAAATCCCGGCAGGAAATTATTCTGGAATTTGTCCAATATGCTTACGATCAGCTGGCTGCGGAGGGGCTGTTCGTTTCCGCAGACGTTTTTGGCGTAGTGATGAGCGGGGGAGCAGATGCCCACGCGGTGGGGCAGGACTATGGGGAAATGGCAGCTTCGCTGGATTATATCTGCCCGATGATTTACCCTTCGCATTACGGGGACGGCTATTTTGGCATAGCTCATCCGGATGCCCAGCCTTACCAGACCATAGCTGCCGCCCTGAACCAGTCGAAACAAACTCTGGCATGGGCAAAAGAAATGGCAGAGCGAAAGAAAACGGCAGGTACGGAAGAAGATGAAGTAAATGCAGCCGGGGCAGGAAACGAAGTGACGATACTGGAAGAAGCAGCAGAAGAAGAAAATGAAAATGATGTGCAGGAAGAGGAACCGGACAGTCTGCGCCAGGCGATCGTCCGCCCGTGGCTTCAGGATTTTACGGCCAGTTACCTGAAACATCATATCGCATATGGACCGCAGCAGGTAAAGGAACAAATCCAGGCGGTGTATGATGCCGGATATGAAGAATGGATTTTGTGGGATGCCAAGGTAACTTATCATTATGACGGGCTGCTTTTGGAGTAAACTTTTATAAGGTTTGCCCCATTCATTTAGCCAATAAATCGAAATAAAACAGGAGAAAAAACGTGAACAGGATACCAAAGCCAGGGGAATTTTATCGAGATGTTGAGAACAGGCTGTACCAGATTATCACAATGGCAAAGCATACAGAAACAGGAGAGGAACTGGTGGTTTATCAGGCGCTTTACGGGGCTTATCCTATTACTGCTGCACCGCTTTTGCTGTTTAACCGCAGAGTCGATGAAACAATACATCCCCGGGCAGAACAGGAATATTGGTTTGAACCAGTGAAGTTTTTAACAGGAAAGCGGACAGGAAATAAAGATTTTTTGCCGGAAGAGGAGCAGGAGGAATATTTCGACGAAGAAGGTGATGCTTTTGAGGATGTGAGTTTTGAGGAGTTATCCGAAGATGAATTATCACCATCGTCAGCGGCAGAATCCGAGAGAAAAGGCAGTACAGCGATTGAATGGCTGGAGAAGTTTTTGGATGCAGAAAGCTATGAAAAACAGCTGGAAGTTTTGGCGCAGATGCGTGGCAAGGTGGGGAAGCGGGAACTGGACAGTATTTGCCTGGTTCTGGGGATTCCTGCGTCTTCCGGGGATGAGGACAGCCAGATTTTTAATATAAAGAAACATCTGGAAACACGAATGCGCTATGATAACCGGAGATTGAGGTGATTTTTATGGAAAAATTCACACAGGAAACAAAGCCGAATGCCGAACCAAAAGTTATACAGGAAGAAAAGCTGGATGCTAAACCTAAATCCGGACAGAAATTTGAGCAAAGTCTTAAACAAAAACCCCGTGAGGAGGGAAACATGAAAGCCGTGCGGCACTCTCCCCTGGGGGCTTTTGATGTGGAGGCGGAGTTAAAAAAGCTTCCGGCAAAGCCCGGGGTGTATTTAATGCATGACGGGCGGGATGAGATTATCTATGTGGGAAAGGCGATCAGCCTGAAAAACCGGGTGCGGCAGTATTTTCAGTCCAGTCGGAATAAAACATCAAAAATTGAACAGATGGTGGAGAGGATTGCCCGGTTTGAATACATTGTTACCGACTCGGAACTGGAAGCCCTGGTGCTGGAATGCAACCTGATTAAGGAACATCGTCCAAGGTATAATACCATGCTCAAGGACGGAAAAACCTATCCGTATATTAAAGCAACCATTCAGGAAGATTATCCCCGGCTTTTGTTTTCACGGGAGTTAAAAAAGGATAAAAGCCGGTATTTTGGGCCGTATACAAATGCCAAAGCGGTGAAGGAATCCCTGGATTTAATGCATAAGCTTTACCGGATCCGCACCTGCAGCCGCTCTCTTCCTAAGGATATCGGAAAGGGGCGTCCCTGTCTGAATTACCATATTAAACAGTGCAGCGCACCCTGCCAGGGCTACATAAGCAAAGAAGAATATCAGAAAAATTTTGCGTGTGCCCTGGAGTTTTTAAACGGCAATTATGCCCCTTTGTTAAAGGAACTGGAAGAGAAAATGCTGGAGGCATCCGAGTCCATGGACTTTGAAAAAGCGATTGAATACAGGGACGCTTTAGACAGTGTAAAGCAGGTTGCCCAGAAGCAGAAAATCACCAGTTACGGGCTGGAAGACAGGGATATTATTGCCATGGCAAAGGATAGTCAGGACGCTGTGGTGCAGGTGTTTTTTGTCCGGGAAGGGCGGCTGATTGGGCGCGATCATTTTCATCTTTCCATTGCCGCAGCGGAGGATGACCGGCAGATATTGACCAGTTTTGTCACGCAGTTTTATGCAGGAACACCCTTTATTCCCCGGGAACTTCTGGTACAGTTTCCTTTGGAGGATGAGGAGGTTATCAGCCAGTGGCTGAGTGCAAAACGGGGGCAGAAGGTGCGGCTAATCAGTCCTAAAAAGGGAGAAAAAGAGCGTTTGGTGGAACTGGCGGCAAAGAATGCAAAGCTGGTTTTGGATCAGGATAAAGAGAAAATTAAGCGGGAAGAACTGCGCACGATCGGCGCAATGAATCAGATTGGAAGCTGGCTGGGGCTGCCCGGACTGCGGCGGATTGAAGCTTTTGATATCTCCAATACCGGAGGTTTTTCCTCGGTTGGTTCGATGATTGTCTATGAGGACGGGAAGCCGAAAACCAGCGATTACCGGAAGTTTCGGATTCAAACCGTCCAGGGGCCGAATGATTATGCTTCGATGGAAGAGGTGCTGACCCGGCGTTTTACCCATGGGATGGAGGAGGAAAAGGCATTAAAGGAAAAAGGAATGGAACTTTCACACGGAAGCTTTAATCGTTTTCCGGATTTAATTATGATGGACGGCGGACGGGGCCAGGTCAATATTGCCCTGGGAGTTATGGAAAAGCTTTCCCTGTCCATTCCGGTCTGCGGGATGGTTAAGGACGATAATCACCGGACAAGGGGACTGTATTATCACAATGTGGAAATTCCCATTGATAAACATTCCGAGGGTTTCCGGCTGATTACCCGGATTCAGGATGAGGCGCACCGCTTTGCTATCGAGTACCACCGCAGCCTTCGGAGCAAGACCCAGGTGCGTTCGATTCTGGATGAAATTCCGGGAATCGGCCCGGCCAGAAGAAAGGCTCTGATGAAGCATTTTAAGAGTCAGGAAGCGGTCAGAGAGGCTTCTGTGGAAGAACTTGCCGCAGCGCCCCAGATGAACCGCAGAGCCGCCGAGGAAGTTTACAAATTTTTTCATGGAAAAGAATGACAATTTCTTTAAGGTATGCTACTATAGCCTTATGAAAGAGCGGAGCGCTGCTGTAAACACAGGTCAGGGCAGCGCCCCTGCGGTAACGAACAGAAAGGAGAAATCGAATGCATGGGGTAATGATTACAACGTTTATTGAAAAAATGAAATTAAAAAATGCCACCCCAGAGCTGGATACGGATAAAATTGTTCTCAGCCATCCCGAGGTAAACCGTCCGGCCCTTCAGTTAGCAGGCTTTTTTGACCATTTTGATCATGAGAGGGTTCAGATTGTGGGAACCGTAGAGCGGGCATATGTTTCGACCCTTTCCCGGGAAACGAAACTGGAGGTTTATGATAAGCTGCTCTCCAGCAAGATCCCCTGCCTGGTGTATTGCCGGGGGATGGAACCTGACCCGGACATCCTTCCCTTAGCCAATCACTACGATGTCCCCGTGCTGGTTTCGGATAAGACAACTTCGGATCTGATGGCAGAAGCTACCCGGTGGCTGAAGGTTCGTCTTGCCCCCTGCATCAGCATCCACGGTGTTCTGGTTGATGTATTTGGCGAGGGCGTGCTGATTATGGGTGAAAGCGGGATTGGAAAGAGCGAGGCAGCTCTGGAACTGATTAAGCGAGGCCACCGTCTGGTTACGGATGACGTGGTGGAAATCCGCAAGGTGAGCGATGATACGCTGATTGGAAGTGCGCCGGATATTACGAAGCATTTTATTGAACTGCGCGGCATAGGAATTATTGATGTTAAGACTTTGTACGGCGTAGAGAGTGTGAAAGATACCCAGGGAATTGATATGGTGATTAAACTGGAGGACTGGGATAAAGATAAAGAGTACGACCGTCTGGGACTGGAAGACCAGTACACAGATTTTCTGGGAAATCAGGTGGTCTGCCATTCGATTCCCATACGTCCGGGACGGAATCTGGCGATTATTGTGGAATCGGCAGCCGTAAACTACCGTCAGAAAAAGATGGGCTACAATGCGGCACAGGAGCTGTATAACCGGGTGCAGGCGAACCTGAACCGACATTACCAGTAAGACTAGGAAGCAGAGAAAAACAGGTGAAATCCAGGGAAGCGGCGGGAGGTAGGTTTGAGCAGGGATAATCAGTTTTTTCAGGAATTATGTGCAGTGATGCCAGAAGAAGGCAGGGTTTTGCAGCAGGAACCGATGAAAAACCATACAACATTTAAGGTTGGCGGACCGGCGAAGTATTTTGTCCGACCAAAGAGCAGTGAAGAACTGGCAGAGGTGATTGCCCTTTGCAGGGAGAGGGGATGCGCCTGGTATATTTTGGGAAATGGAAGTAATCTTCTGGTTGGCGATAAGGGCATTGACGGTGTGGTTATTTCCATGGAAGAAGGCTTTTCGTCAATTCGGATCGAGGGAAACTGTGTGGTCTGCGGGGCAGGAGCTTTGCTTTCACGGATTGCCCGTACGGTCTGGGAAGGCGCTCTTACGGGGTTTGAGTTTGCTGCCGGGATTCCGGGGACGCTTGGCGGTGCAGTGGTGATGAATGCAGGTGCCTACGGGTCGGAGATAAAAGATGTTCTGGCGTGGGTTCGGGTTTTGGATGCAGAGGGAAAGGTGGAAGTTCTCCCTGCTTCTGCTCTTGGACTTGCCTACCGCAGCAGTATTTTTCAGGAAAATGGAATGGTTGTTCTGGAAGCAGGTCTTTTGCTGGAAAAGGGGAACAGAGAAGAATCCAGGAAACGGATGGAGGAGCTGGCAGCAGCGAGAAGGGAAAAACAGCCCTTGGAATATCCCAGTGCCGGAAGTACGTTTAAGCGCCCGCAGGGTTATTTTGCCGGAAAACTGATTCAGGATGCCGGATTAAGGGGGAAGCAAATCGGAGGTGCGCAGGTATCGGAAAAGCACTGCGGATTTGTGATTAACCGGGATAATGCCTCTGCGCAGGATATTCGGGAACTCTGCGCGTATGTTGCCGGTGAGGTTGAGCGGCAGTTTGGTGTAAAACTGGAGCTTGAGGTAAAGGTTTTGGGGGAATGGTTTTAGGAAAAAAACATAAAAGTAAGCAAACATAAAAACAAACAGACGTACAGACAAAAACAGCCGGAGGGCAGACAAATGAAACTGGTTATCGTAACAGGAATGTCAGGTGCAGGGAAAACCCAGGCATTGAAGATGCTTGAGGATATGGGATTTTACTGTGTGGATAATCTTCCGATTTCCCTGCTGGAACGATTTGCCGATTTGCTGTTGGGAAATATGGCAGATATTAACCGGGTGGCTCTGGGGATTGATATTCGCAGCGGTGAGGATCTTCCCCAGCTGGCAGATGTCCTGAAAAACTGGAATACGAAAGGCTTTGCTCATCAGGTATTATTTCTGGATGCCGGAGATCAGGTGCTGATTAAACGCTATAAGGAAACGCGCAGGAAGCATCCTTTATCCGGAGCCGGGAGGATTGAGCGGGGGATTGAGGCAGAGCGGGAAAAGCTGGATTTTTTAAAGCGTTCTGCGGATTTTATTATTGATACCAGCCAGCTTTTGACCAAGGAGCTGCGAAAGGAATTAGAGAAGATTTTTATCAGCCAGCAGGAATATAAAAACTTGTATATCACGGTACTTTCTTTTGGTTTTAAATACGGAATACCTTCGGATGCAGACCTGGTTTTTGATGTCCGATTCCTTCCAAATCCCTATTATGTGGAGGAATTAAGGAGCAAAACCGGAGAAGAAACGGCAGTGCAGGAGTATGTAAAACGCGGCGGAAATGCCCAGATTTTTTTGGATAAGCTTTATGATCTTCTGGAATTTTCTATCCCGAATTACATCCTTGAGGGGAAGAATCAACTGGTGATTGCTATCGGATGTACCGGGGGCAAACACCGTTCGGTTACTGTGGCTCTTGCCTTGTATGAGCAGCTTTTACATCATCCGGAGTATGGAATAAAGATCGTTCACAGGGATATTGGCAACGCTTAATTTATCCGGCAAAGAAGTGGGGAAAGGGTGAAAGGTTATGTCATATGCCTCTAAGGTGAAGGACGAATTATCGCGCCAGCTGTCCGCTGCCAGGCATTGCCAAATCGCGGAAATTGCAGCAATTATCAGTCTTTGCGGCAGGATTTCCATTACTGCCGACAATCGTTACAGCATAAAAATCCATACAGAAAATGTGGCAGTTGCAAGAAAGTACTTTACATTATTGAAAAAAACATTTAATATAGTTACGGATGTTTCAATTCGGAGAAATTCTTATCTGAAAAAGAATCGGACGTATTCTGTGGTGGTCGATGAACACCATGATGCTATCCGGGTTTTACAGGCAACAAAGCTGATTGGCAGGGATGGTGAGATTGAGGAAAATCTTTCTCTCCAGAAAAATATGGTGGTTAAGCAGGCATGCTGCCGTCGTGCCTTTATCCGTGGAGCTTTTCTTGCCGCAGGCTCGATCAGCGATCCGGAAAAGTCCTATCATTTTGAAATCACCTGCGCTACAGAGGAAAAAGCCCGCCAGCTTCAGGGGCTTATCGGGACGTTTCATTTGGATGCAAGAATTGTGATGAGAAAAAAATACTTTGTGGTTTATATGAAAGAAGGCTGCCAGATCGTGGATATTTTAAACGTGATGGAGGCTCCGGTTGCTCTGATGGCATTGGAAAATGTCAGGATTCTCAAGGAGATGCGGGGGCAGGTAAACCGCCAGGTGAACTGTGAAACAGCAAACATTCATAAAACCGTGTCGGCTGCGGTAAAGCAGCTCAGGGACATTGAATACATCCGTGATACCATAGGCCTTGCAAAACTGCCGGAACGTCTGGAAGATATGGCCAGGCTTCGCCTGGAAAAACCGGAAGCAACATTAAAAGAACTGGGGGAGGCATTAGATCCGCCCGTGGGGAAATCCGGAGTAAATCACAGGCTGCGCAGGCTTGGAGAGATAGCACAGGCTTTACGCACAGAAGACGATGTTTTAGAATTGTTTCTGGCAGAAAAAAAGAAGTAAGACAGTAGCAAAAAATACAAGCACAGCTACAAAGATTGGTACTGGGACGGAAACTGGACCGTCCGGGAAAGAGGAGGAAGATTATGATTAAGAAAACAGTCACTGTTGAACTCTCATCCGGTTTGGAAGCAAGACCGATTGCTATGTTAGTACAGGTGGCAAGCCAGTATGAAAGCAAAATTTATGTAGAGTGTGAATCTAAGAGGGTTAATGCAAAAAGCATTATGGGAATGATGACCCTGGGTCTGGCCGCCGGGGAAGAACTGGTGATCACTGCTGACGGTGACGACGAGCAGCAGGCGGTTACCGATATTGAAAAGTATTTGCGGAGCAATTAAAAAGCAGTTAAAAAGGTAATCAAATAAGAAAATAAAAAAACACGCGCAAGCGTGTTTTTTTACCAGATAGCATCTGTAATAAATTAAGGATGCAGGAAAGAAAAGCATCCGATACATAAAGACATAGAAAAAAGACAGGAGGAAAGATAATGAAGAAGCTGGGATTTGGGTTAATGCGGCTGCCGCTTTTACAGCCACAGGATGTTACATCCATCGACGAGGCGCAGCTTTGCCGGATGGTGGACAGGTTTTTGGAGGAGGGATTTACCTATTTTGACACGGCTTATCCTTACCACAAGCAGACCAGCGAGGGGGCGATTAAGCGCGCACTGGTTGAGCGGCATCCGCGGGAAAGCTTTCTGCTGGCAGATAAGATGCCGACCTATCTGGTGGAAAAGGAGGAGGATTTCCCACGATATTTTAAGGAACAGCAGGAACGCTGCGGAGTGGAATATTTTGACTATTACCTGCTGCACACCCTGGATCGGAACCTCTATGAAAAGACGAAGAAGTTCGGCGGCTTTGCTTTTGTAAAGAAGATGAAGGAGGAGGGAAAGATCCGGAAAATGGGATTTTCCTTTCATGACACGGCAGATATTCTTGATAAAATTTTAACAGAGCAGCCGGAGATGGAGTTTGTTCAGCTGCAGATTAACTATATTGACTGGGAGAGCGAGAAAGTACAGTCGAGGCTGTGCTATGAGGTGGCAAGAAAGCACGGCAAGCCGGTGATTGTGATGGAGCCGGTAAGGGGCGGGGCGCTGGCAGCCGTTCCCGGGGAAGCCGAAAAGAAGATGAAGCTGGCTCAGCCAGAGCTTTCCGTTCCTTCCTGGGCTGTGCGGTTTGCGGCTTCCCTGGACGGGGTGTTTATGGTGCTTTCCGGGATGAGCAATGAAGAACAGCTTATGGATAATATGTCCTATATGAAGGAATTTGCCCCGTTAAGCGAGAAGGAAAGGCAGACGGTGGATGAGGCTGCACAGATTATCCGCAGTACGATTACCATTCCCTGTACGGCATGCCGCTACTGTGTGGACGGATGCCCGCAGAATATCCCGATTCCCGAATATTTTGCCGCAATAAACCAGATGGAGCAGACGCGGGATAAGGACGAGGCAAAAAAGACATATAAAAAGCTTACAGAAGAAGATGGCAGAGGCAAGGCTTCGGCATGTATCGGCTGCCGTCAGTGCGAGAATCATTGCCCGCAGCATATTGATATTACGGGATGGCTGGCAAAGACAGCGAAGGAGCTGGAGTAGAAGAAACCGAAGATGCTCCAAATGGTGAAGGAGCTGGAGTGAAAGAAACCGAAGATGTTCCAAATGGTGAAGGAGCGGGGATAGGATGGGTTTTACACATTTACATGTCCATACAGAATACAGTCTGCTGGATGGTTCCAGTAAGATAAAAGAACTGGTAGCACAGGCAAAAGCACTGGGAATGGACAGTATTGCCATTACCGATCATGGGGTAATGTACGGTGTTATTGATTTTTATAAGGCAGCAAAAGAAATCGGGATAAAACCGATTATCGGCTGTGAGGTTTACGTCGCGCCCGGGTCGAGGTTTGACCGGGAAACGGTCAGCGGCGAGGATCGGTATTACCATCTCGTCCTTCTGGCTGAAAATAACCTGGGCTATCAGAATTTAATGAAAATTGTTTCCAAGGGCTTTGTGGACGGGTTTTACTATAAGCCGAGGGTGGATGAAGAAGTGCTTACTGCCTACCACGAGGGAATTATTGCCCTGAGCGCCTGTCTTGCCGGTGAGATTCCGCGCTATCTGGAGCGGGGGATGTACGAGGAAGCGAAAAAGACCGCCCGGCATTACGAGGAGATTTTTGGAAAAGGAAATTTTTTCCTTGAACTGCAGGATCATGGGATTACAACGCAGAAAACCGTCAACCAGGGGCTTCTGCGGCTGAGCCGTGAACTGGGGATTGATCTGGTGGCAACGAACGACTCCCATTACACCTTTGCCGAGGATGCCCAGCCCCACGATATTCTTCTGTGCATCCAGACCGGCAAGAAGGTTGCCGATGAAAACCGGATGCGCTACGAGGGCGGGCAGTTTTATGTTAAATCCGAGGAAGAAATGCGAAAGCTTTTTCCCTATGCCCAGGAAGCGCTGGACAATACCGTTAAAATTGCAGAGCGCTGCCAGGTGGAGATTGAGTTTGGCGTGACGAAGCTTCCCAAGTTTGACGTGCCCCAGGGGGAAACTTCCTGGTCGTATCTGCAGAAGCTCTGCCGGGAGGGGATGGCACGGCGCTACCCGGACGATGACGGCACACTGGCAAAGCGGCTTTCCTATGAGCTGGATGTTATTCACGGGATGGGCTATGTGGATTATTTTTTAATTGTCTGGGATTTTATCCGCTTTGCCCGGCAGCAGGGGATTCCTGTGGGACCGGGGAGAGGGTCGGCAGCGGGAAGCATTGTTTCTTATTGTCTGGAAATCACCAACATTGATCCCATCCGCTACAACCTCCTGTTTGAGCGGTTTTTAAATCCGGAGCGCGTGTCCATGCCGGATATTGATATTGACTTCTGCTTTGAGCGGCGGCAGGAGGTTATCGACTATGTAGTGGAAAAATATGGAAAAGACCAGGTGGTACAGATTGTAACCTTTGGTACGCTGGCGGCAAAGGGTGTTATCCGGGATGTCGGGAGGGTTTTGGATCTGCCCTATGCCCAGTGTGATTCCATTGCCAAGATGGTTCCGAATGACCTGGGAATGACACTTGACCGCGCTTTAAAAGAGAGTCCTGATCTGCGCAGTGCCTACCAGACGGATGACCAGGTAAAGTACTTAATCGATATGTCCAAGCGTCTGGAAGGGCTTCCGCGCCACACCTCCATGCACGCCGCCGGGGTGGTGATCAGCAGAACTTCCGTGGATGAATATGTCCCCTTAAGCCGGGCCGCGGACGGAACCATTACCACCCAGTTTACCATGACAACCTTAGAGGAACTGGGGCTTTTAAAGATGGATTTTTTGGGCCTTCGCACATTGACCGTAATCAGCAATGCCGTGGCGCAGATTGAGAAAAACCATGGGATACATCTGGACATGGATCATATCAATTACGACGATAAACAGGTGCTCGATTCCATGGGAACCGGGAAAACCGAGGGTGTGTTTCAGTTAGAAAGCAGCGGGATGAAAAGCTTTATGAAGGAGTTAAAGCCCGAAAACCTGGAGGATATTATTGCCGGGATTTCCCTGTACCGGCCCGGGCCCATGGATTTTATCCCGCGGTATCTGAAGGGGAAAAATGACCGCTCGTCCATCACCTACGAGTGCCCGCAGCTTGAGCCGATTTTAAGCCCTACTTACGGATGCATTGTTTACCAGGAACAGGTTATGCAGATTGTCCGTGACCTGGCCGGGTATACGATGGGCAGGAGTGATCTGGTACGCCGTGCCATGTCAAAGAAAAAGGCTGCGGTGATGCAGAAGGAGCGCGAAAACTTTATTTACGGCAATCTGGCGGAGGATGTGGAGGGCTGTATTGCCAAGGGAATTCCGGAAAAAACGGCGAATTTAATTTACGATGAAATGACCGATTTTGCCAAGTATGCTTTTAATAAATCCCATGCTGCCTGCTATGCCGTGGTTGCCTACCAGACGGCGTACTTAAAGTACTATTATCCCCTGGAGTTTATGGCAGCGCTGATGACTTCAGTGATGGACAATGGCAATAAGGCGGCAGAGTACATCCTCACCTGCCGCCAGATGGGAATTTCCATCCTTCCGCCGGACCTAAACGAGGGAGAGAGCGGCTTTTCTGTGTCGAACGGGGCAATCCGCTATGGGCTGTCCGCAATTAAGAGTGTGGGAAAGAACGTGGTGGATCAGATTGTTGCCGAGCGCAGGGCAAACGGGGCATTTTCCTCTATGGAAGATTTTATTGACCGGATGAGCAATAAGGAGGCCAACAAAAAAACTCTGGAAAACTTTATTAAGGCCGGGGCCATGGATTCGCTGCCGGGGAACCGTCATCAGAAGCTGATTGTTGCCCCGCAGCTTTTAGAGCAGAAGAGCAAGGAGAAGAAAACCTCGATGGCCGGGCAGATGAGCCTGTTTGATTTTGTGGAGGAAGAGGTGAAGGACGATTTCCGCCTCACCCTTCCCGATGTGCCGGAGTTTTCCAAGGATGAACTTCTTGCTTTTGAGAAGGAAACCATGGGGATTTATGTCAGCGGTCATCCCATGGACGCTTACCGGGAACTTTGGCAGAAGAATATTACGGCGACGACGGCGGATTTTATCGTGGATGAGGAAACCGATCGGGCCAGGGTTGTGGACAGTTCGGTTGTGACCATTGGCGGGATGGTAACGGGAAAAACCGTAAAAACAACGAGAACCGGGCATATGATGGCGTTTATTACGCTGGAAGATATGATGGGCTCTGTGGAGGTTCTGGTATTTCCCAATATTTATGAGAAAAAGCGGGAACTTTTTGTGGAAGAAGAAAAGCTGTTCATCCAGGGGCGGGTTGCTCTCGAGGATGCTCCGGTGGGAAAACTGATCTGTGAGCGGGCGGTTTCCTTTAAAGAGGTTCCCCGGGAACTGTGGCTGCAGTTTGAAGACTATGCAGCATACCAGGAAAGAGAAAAGGAGGTTCTGGCGCTTCTGAGGGAAAGAGAAGGAAGGGACAGGGTTATTATCTATCTGAAAAAGGAAAAGGCAAAGAAGATTCTTCCGGCAAACTGGCAGGTAAAGGCGGATCAGGATTTATTAGAGATTTTGACGAAAAAACTTGGTGAAAAAAATGTCAGGATAGTAGAAAAAAGTATTGAAATGAAGGGCAAAATGATTTAATATAGTTGTGTACGGGTTTTCGAACAAGACAGAAGTTTTGGAAGAATAGATTTTCACAGCAGGAGGGAATAGCAATGGCAAAGGCAGTCAAAACGATTGGTGTATTAACCAGCGGCGGTGATGCTCCGGGTATGAATGCGGCGATTCGTGCAGTTGTACGTACAGCGATTCATGAGGGACTGAAGGTAAAGGGCATTATGCGTGGCTATGCAGGGCTTCTTCAGGAAGAAATCGTGGATATGGGAAGTACCAGTGTGTCAGATATTATCCATCGGGGAGGTACGATACTTTATACTGCCAGATGTATGGAGTTTATGACTCCGGAAGGGCAGGAGCAGGGAGCAGAAATCTGCCGTAAGCACGGGATCGACGGAATTGTGGTTATCGGCGGCGACGGATCTTTCCGCGGTGCGGGAAAGCTGGCGGCATTAGGGATTAATACCATCGGTGTTCCGGGAACGATTGATTTAGATGTGGCATGTTCTGATTATACGATTGGATTTGATACTTCTGTAAATACGGCGATGGTTGCTATTGACAAGGTGCGTGATACTTCTACTTCTCATGAGCGTTGTTCGATTATCGAGGTAATGGGACGGAAAGCCGGTTATATTGCCCTGTGGTGCGGTTTTGCCAACGGTGCAGAGGATGTCCTTCTGCCGGAGAGATATGACGGTGATGAGCAGGCGCTGATTAACCGGATTATTGATAATCGGAAGAGGGGGAAGAAGCACAATATTATTATTAATGCTGAAGGTATCGGACATTCGGCTTCGATGGCAAGAAGAATTGAGGCAGCTACAGGGATTGAAACCCGGGCGACGATTCTCGGGCACATGCAGAGGGGCGGTACGCCTACCTGTAAGGACAGAGTTTATGCGTCGATTATGGGTGCGAAGGCGGCATTGCTTCTGGCGGCAGGAAAGAGTAACCGGGTAATTGCTTACCGGCGCGGGGAATATATGGATTTGGATATTCAGGAAGCATTGAGTATGAAGAAGGATATTCCTGAGGATCAGTATGAGATTGAGAAGATGCTGGTGAGATAGGGTAAGTGGATTAAAAATGGATGCAGCAGTATAGTATAGATGCAGACGGAAAAGATTGGGAAAGGCGTCGTGATGGTGCGGCGCTTTTTCGTGTGGGTGGGGGAGGGGAGGAGGCGGAAAGTGGGGAGGGGGACATGCTTTTCCGCTACAGCAAAGCCATGTTCCGTCGTCACCACGCTCTCGCTCCGCATAAAACGTAGCGGACGCTAAACTCGTGAGGGACCTCGTTAAGCGCCGATGTTTGATAGGGGATTCCTCACGGAACATGGCTTTGCTTTCGCTGGTTGATGAGCGGGCGGGAGGGTGGTTTGATGGGGTTAGATTTTGACAGAAGGAGGAACGGATATGGAGAGAGAAACGGTTGTGCTCTGCGGGGCGAATTCGTATGAGCAGAAGTATTATTTTAATAGGGATTTTGCAAAGCTGCCGGAGGGTATTCAGCAGGAATTGCAGGTGATGTGTGTTTTGTTTACGGAAGATGTGGGCGGGGTGCTTACGCTGGAGTTTTCGCCGGAGGGGGTTTTGGAGTTTAAGGTGCAGGTGGATGAGCAGGATTATTTGTTTGATGAGATTGGGAGCGAACTTAAGATCCGGGAGTATCAGAGGGAGAAGAGGGAACTTTTGGAGGCACTGGAGATGTTTTATCGGGTGTTTTTTATGGGGATAGATGTGGGGGAAGTGGAGAGAATGAATTTGGATAAGATGGGGATGGACGAATGAAACTGGAGATTGGCGGGGTGGTTTTGGAGAATGGGCTTGTGCTGGCACCGATGGCGGGGGTTACGGATTTGTCGTACCGGAAGCTTTGTAAGGAGCAGGGGTGCGGGCTGGTGGTGACGGAGATGGTGAGCGCGAAGGCGATTCTTTATAAGAACAGGAATACACAGGAGCTTTTGCGCATAAGGGATGAGGAGAGGCCGGCGGCGGTGCAGCTTTTTGGGTCGGATGCCGGGATTATGGGGGAGATTGCTCAGGTGGTTTCGGAGGGGAATTGTGATTTGATTGATGTAAATATGGGGTGTCCGGTGCCGAAGATTGTGAATAACGGGGAAGGGTCGGCGCTTCTTAAAGAGCCGAAGAAGGTGGAAGCGATCCTGACGGCGATGGTGAAGAGGAGTAAGAAGCCGGTGACGGTGAAGATTCGCAAGGGGTTTAATGATGCGTCGGTGAATGCGGTGGAGATTGCTAAGATTGCCGAGGGCTGCGGGGTGGCGGCGGTGGCGGTGCACGGGCGGACGCGGGAGCAGTTTTATTCGGGGAAGGCAGACTGGGAGATTATCCGGCAGGTGAAAGAGGCGGTGAAGATTCCGGTGATTGGGAACGGGGATGTGACCGGGGCGAAGGAAGCGAAGGCGATGCTGGATTTGACCGGGTGTGACGGGGTGATGATTGGGCGGGGAGCGAAGGGAAATCCCTGGATTTTTTCGCAGATTCTTCATTATCTGGAAACGGGGGAAGTCTTGCCGGGACCTTCGGTTTTGGAGATTAAGGAGATGATTTTACGGCATGGGCGGCTGCTTTCGGAGGATAAGGGGGAGTTTACGGCGATGCGGGAGATGCGCAAGCACATGGCCTGGTATACGGCGGGACTTCCCCATTCGGCGGCACTCAGGAATGAGATTAATTTGGTGGAAACGTTGGAGGAGATGGCGGGGCTTATGGAACGTTATTTTGTCGGTTGACAATCGTGGGTGTTATAGGCTATAATACGGTGAAATAACAGGGATGCTGTGTATGCGTGAACAGTGACATAACAGGCAGGAGGGCTGTGCGCAGAGCGTTGGAAAGACAGCAGCCGAACGAGTATTGAAGGTAAGGAAGGTGCAGAATATGGCAGAGAAGAAAAACATTTTGACGTATGCTGGATTAAAGCAGTATGAGGATGAACTTCATAATCTGAAGGTGTTTAAGAGGAAAGAGGTTGCGCAGAAGATTAAGGAAGCCAGGGAACAGGGCGATTTGTCGGAGAATGCAGAGTATGATGCGGCGAAGGATGAACAGAGGGATATTGAACTTCGGATCGAGGAACTGGAGAAGCTGTTAAAGAATGCGGAAGTAGTTGTCGAGGACGAAGTTGATTTAGATAAAATCAGCATTGGCTGCCGGGTTAAGGTCTATGATCTGGAGTTTGCGGAGGAGATGGAGTTTAAGATTGTCGGGTCTACGGAGGCGAACAGCCTTCAGGGACGGATTTCCAATGAATCTCCGGTAGGTCATGCGCTTTTGGGACGGCGCGTGGGTGATGTTGTGGATGTGGAAACGCAGATGGGAATGATTCAGTATAAGGTGCTGGATATTCAGCGGGTGAGTGATTAATCCTGTGCGCTTTGCCTACGGGTATGTGCCGGTTTTTGCGTAAAATGGCGGATGGAAAGCATTGGATGAACGCAGGTGAACAGCAGGAAGATAGAGGAAGGAGAAGTGTAGAAGGATGCATTGGTCAGATAAGATTGCGGATACGATTATCCGCAGGAATCCAGATAAGGAAGAGTATGTGTGCGCTGCGGGCATCAGTCCGTCGGGGTCGATTCATATCGGAAATTTCCGGGATATTGCCACGAGCTTGTTTGTGGTGAAGGCACTGGAGCGGAAGGGGAAGAAGGCAAGGCTTTTGTTCTCCTGGGATGAGTATGACCGTATCCGCAAGATTCCGGTGAATGTGGCGAAGGTGAATGACGATATGGAGAAGTATATCGGGGCTTCTTATATTGACGCGCCGAATCCCTTTGGCACAGAAGAAAAGACGTATGCGGAGTATTTTGAGAAGGAATTTGAAGCTTCCATTGAACGGTTTGGGATTAAGATGGATTACCGCTATCAGGGGCAGATGAATAAGAGCGGGAAGTATAAGGATTATGTGATTGAAGCCCTGCAAAAGAGGGGGGAGATCTTTGCTATTTTAGACAGCTTCCGCACCCAGGACGCGCAGGAAGGGGAGCGGGAGGCGTATTATCCGGTGAGTATTTACTGTCCGGAGTGTCATCGGGATACGACAAAGATTACTTCGCTTTCCGAGGACTGCACGAGGGCCGAGTATGTCTGTACGTGCGGGCATCACGGAACCCATGATTTTACAAAGGACTTTAACTGCAAGCTGTCCTGGAAGGTTGACTGGCCCATGCGCTGGAAGTATGAGCAGGTTGACTTTGAGCCGGGCGGGAAGGATCATGCAAGCCCGGGGGGAAGTTATGAAACGAGCAAGGTGATTGCAAAGAAGATCTTTAACTATGAGGCACCGGTGTTCCAGGGCTATGAGTTTATCGGGATTAAGGGATCGACAGGGAAGATGTCGGGCTCTACGGGGCTGAATCTTACGCCGGCGACTCTGTTAAATATTTATCAGCCGGAAGTGATTTTGTGGCTGTATGCAAAGTCCGATCCGACGAAGGCGTTTGATTTTTGCTTTGACGACGGGATTTTGCGGCAGTATTTTGAGTTTGACAAGCAGTATAAGAGCTTTCTTGAGGGGACGGCGGATGATCATGTGCGGGATATTATGAACAGCTGCCTGATGTTTGATAAGAAGATTGAGATGGTGCCGATGTCGCATCTGGTGCAGCTTGGGTCAATTGTTGATTTTAATGTTCCGATGCTGGAAACGGTATTTGAAAAGATTGGCACACCCTATAAGTATGAGGAATTTAAGGAGAGATTGGGTCTTGCAAAGTACTGGCTGGAGAACTGTTCGCCGGAGAATGTAAATAAGCTGTGTCCGGTAAGGAACTGGGCGGTGTACAATGAACTGGACGAGCAGGAGAAGGCGGCAGTGGCTGCGCTCTTTGCCTATCTTTCGGGAAATGACTATACGCTGGATGAACTGAATACAAAGCTTTATGATATTCCCAAGGAAATCTACGGGAAGGATGCGGAGAATATCAAGGCACTGCAGGGGAAATTCTTTAAGAATGTTTACCGGCTGCTTTTGAATAAGGAGAAGGGGCCGAGATTGTATCTCTTCCTGTATGCGATAGAAAAAGAACAGTTTTTGTCCCTGCTGGATTTTTCCGCACCGATGACCGAAGAGGAAGAGAAGGCGATGCATCCTGAAAAAGAGGAGAAAGCAGGAGAAGAAGCCGCGGCGGAAAATGCTGTGGTTTACGGTGAGCCGGATGAAGTTTTGCCGGTGGAAGAGGAAATTGTGCTGGATGCGTTTAAGAAGATTGATCTTCGGGTGTGCAAGGTGTTAAAGTGTACGGAGATCAGGAAGTCGCACAGCTGCTATAAACTTACCCTGTTTGACGGGCTGAAGGAGAGAGTGATTGTTTCCAGTATTAAGAAGTATTATCAGCCGGAAGAACTGGTGGGAAAGAAGATTATCGTGGTGGCAAATCTCCAGCCGGCGAGATTCAGTGGCGTGACCAGCGACGGAATGCTTCTTGCGGCAACGAACAATGCCTGTGGGTGCCAGGTTGTGTTTGTGGATGATATTGTGCCGGAAGGGACGAGGATTTGCTAGAAGTCAGGGATTAGGCAATGAAGCATTGACCATAGAACAAGTAAAATGCCGGAAATCTGCATCATTATGTGTGGATTTCCGGTTTTATGTTTTAATGATTTGAAAAATAGATTTTTGCCTGTTTTTGTGTGTGAACAGTAACAAATTTTTTGTGAAATCTTTTAAGAGCAGGTTGTTAATTGATATGAATTTGTTATAATATCTAAGGAAAGTATCAGATTCAGCGTAATAAAAAAGAGCAGATATATTCACTGCTCTGAATTTGATTCTTTCCT
>ERZ808037.493-NODE-493-length-36384-cov-13.955794_pt1 | contig 36384 bp, 38 predicted proteins | sample MGYA00380190_ERZ808037 | MGnify/ENA primary metagenome ERZ808037 (study PRJEB31490, sample SAMN06133399) | mouse gut metagenome | isolation source: J9 | host: mice | place: China: Chengdu | collected 2015-05 ...
TCTGGGCCGTGTCTCAGTCCCAATGTGGCCGGCCAACCTCTCAGTCCGGCTACTGATCGTCGCCTTGGTGGGCCGTTGCCCCACCAACTAGCTAATCAGACGCGAGTCCATCTCAGAGCGATAAATCTTTGGCAGTCAGAGCCATGCGACCCAACTGCATTATGCGGTATTAGCAGCTGTTTCCAGCTGTTATTCCCCACTCCAAGGCAGGTTACTCACGCGTTACTCACCCGTCCGCCACTAAGTAGTCCTTTCAGTTGTCCGAAAACTCCTTCAAGGGTACTCCGTTCGACTTGCATGTGTTAAGCACGCCGCCAGCGTTCATCCTGAGCCAGGATCAAACTCTCAATAAAATGGTATCTAAAGAACCGAAGTTCTTCAAATCAATCTTATTGAAGCTTATCTTAGCTTCAAAGAAATAATTGACGTTGTCCAACAAGCTTCTTTCAAAGCTCTTTGAAACAACCAATCCTTCTGGTGCTTCGTGTTTGTCACGTTGTTTAATTTACAAGGTGCACACCGCTCAGCAGCGGCGGGCTTTTATCTTACCACACTCTCAAGCCTTTGTCAAGAACTTTTTTCAAGTTTTTTAAACTTTTTCGTTCTCTTATTCGCAGCTCTCAAGGCGGCGGTTGCTGTCGCAACGGTTTCACATCTTACCACACCTGCCAGCCTTTGTCAAGAACTTTTTTCGACTTTTTTCAAAGTTTTTTCCTTCCCGACTCGGCCCAGCCGCTTCAGATGCCCCGCTCTCGCGGACAGCTTGGACATAATAACACTTCGCTCATCCTTTGTCAATAGGTTTTTTCAAATTTTTTTATATTTTTCCAAGCTCCCCCTTTTTTGGCGGAAAATCCCGGGTTTTCGCCGGAAAATCCACCGGCGGCGGACACATGGCCGCAGGATTTCCTCTTGCAGAAAGACAGTGCATGTGTTACCCTTTATATATCCGAAATTATTCCACAGGAGGGACCCCTTATGCCAATCAAAATTCCCGACTCCCTGCCTGCCAGGGCCACCCTGGAGGGCGAAAATATCTTTGTCATGACCGAGTACCGGGCCATCCATCAGGACATGCGCCCGCTGAATCTGCTGCTGCTCAACCTGATGCCCACCAAGATTGTTACCGAGACCCAGCTGCTGCGCAAGCTGTCCAACTCCCCCCTCCAGGTGGAGGTGGAACTGCTCCAGATGGCCAGCCATACCTCTCAGAACACCGACGCCGACCACCTGTCCTCCTTCTATACTACATTTGATAAAATCAAGGACCGGAAGTACGACGGCATGATTATCACCGGCGCCCCGGTGGAAAACTACGACTTTACTGATGTGGACTACTGGCCGGAGCTGTGCCGGATTATGGACTGGACCACCACCCATGTCCACTCCACCCTCCACGTCTGCTGGGGGGCGCAGGCGGGGCTGTTTTACCACTACGGCATCCCCAAGTACTCCCTGGAGGAAAAGCTGTTCGGCGTCTTCCCCCACACCGCCCTGAAAAAGCAGTCTCCCCTGTTCCGGGGGTTTGACGACGTGTTTTACATCCCCCACTCCCGGCACACCGAGAACCACGAGGAGGATATCCGCAAAATTCCCGAGCTGGAGCTGCTGGCCGTCTCGGAGGAGGCGGGGGTCTTCGCTGTAAAGAGCGAGGACAACCGGCGGTTCTTCATCACCGGGCACCCGGAGTACGACCCGGACACCCTGTCCCGGGAGTACTTCCGGGACGTGGACAAGGGCCTCCCTATCCACGTGCCCACGAACTACTTCCCCGACGACGACCCGTCCCGCTCCCCCATCGTCCGCTGGCGCTCCGCCGGGCAGCTGTTCTACACCAACTGGCTGAACTACTACGTCTACCAGACCACACCCTATGATATTACGCAGATCTGAGGGAAGTTTATGGACCGAATCGACAAGCAGATTGACCTGCTCATGGCCGCCGCTCAGCCCGCACCGGCCTGCGGCGCTATCGACACGCTGCGGAAAATTGCTGCCAAGGCCTCCCCGGAGGACCGGAGGCAGGTTCTGGAAGGCCTGATGGATTTTGTCGGCCGGAGCGAGATCTGGCCGGTATCCCACGCCGCGAGCGTTCTGGTGGAGCTGATTCAAGAGGGCGAGACGGACTATGCTTCCTTTTTCCGCGCCTGTATCCAAGACGGCCAGGAGGGCAAACGCTATTGGGGCATTGAGGGGTACGCCAAAACGGCCGGAAAGGACGTTTACCTCTATTTTACCGACTGCCTCACCTCCCCCGGCTTTACACTGGAGCATAAGGCGCTGATGGTTCGGAATCTGGCCCGGCTGTCCGGCCAGCCCTTCGACCTGAACCGGCCCATTGAGCCCCGGGCGTGGCGGGAGTGTGATATTGACTGCGACGCCATCCTCCAATGGCGGGCGGACGGCTGCCCGGACGGGGCAGGATACCCCGCGCCGGTCTGCCACCCCTGTCTGCTGGCTCCCCAAACCGCTCTAGAGAAGCTCTATGCCCGACTGGAGAAAAAGCTGCTGAAAAAGAGGAGCGCCGGACAGGCCCCTGCCCATCCCTCCAACTGGCTTATCCAGGCCGACCCGGCGGACCTGGCCCGCATCGCGGGGCAGTGGACCCTCCCCCCTGACTACCTGGATTTTCTGGAAAAAGCCTCTCCCCTATCCGCCGACCTGAAAATCAAGGGCTACGGCCCGGTGGAGGTCTACGGCGCACACAATTTAACCGACGGCCAGGCGGGCTATTCCCGCAACGGGCTGACCGGTGAGCCGATCACGGACTGGCCCGCCAGCTATCTGGTCATTGCCAGCCGGTTTGGCGACCCCTTCTGTCTGGACCTGGCACAGGAGCAGTCTCCGGTCTGGTTCGCCTTCCACGGCGAGGGGGCCTGGGATTTCACCCTGGAGTTCCCCTCTCTGACAGACTTTCTCAAGGCTCTCGGCTAAAATTACGCCAATCAAAGGAAAAAGGCGGCCCCGTCGGGGCCGCCTGCTGTCTATTCGGACAGCCGTTCTTTTAAATCGCTGAGAAATTCCCGGGCGATGCTGTTGAGCCGGATGCCCTCCGGGAGGACGTAGCCAAACTCCAGCAGGCCCCGGCAGTCCTCGATGGGGATGGACAGCACCTGATAGGAGGACTGCTGCATGGTAAAGTCCTGGATGCCAATGGAATAGAAGTCCGTCTTGGCCAGCAGGTGGAGCAGGGAGGCCCTGGTGACGATATAGACCATTTTGGGGTTGATGCTCAGGTCGAAGTGGGCCCCCTGGGAAAACAGCTCATAAGTAAAATCCTCAAACTGGCCCTCGTAGCGGACAAAGCCGTAGCCCGCCAGATTCTCCAGTGTCACCGGCTTCCCCGCCAGAAGGAGGGGGTGCCGCTGGGAGATAAGGATGTGGGGGGTCATGTGGGCCAGGGGGTGATAGATCAGCTGCCGGTCCCGAAAGAGGGCCAGCATGTTTTTCCGCTGGCCCTGGCCAAAGTGGAGCACCCCCACGTCCGCCCGGTGGTTGTACACATCCTCCATCACGTCGATGGGGTCCCCCTCCTGAAGGCGGTGGGCATAGGCGGGGAGATCCTTGTGCTGGAGCACCGTCTGGATGAAGCTCTCCATAATATGGGAGTATTTGGTCATGGATACGGACAGGGATATGTCCTGCAAATCGTCGGCGGTGGGGCGGTTGAACATGCCCGCCAGCTCCCCCAGCACCCGCTGGGCCCGCCGCTGGAACTCGATCCCCTCGGGGGTGAGGGTGACGCCGTGGTTGGAGCGCGTAAACAGCGGCGCGCCCACATTCTGCTCCAGGTCGCGGATGATTTTGCCCAGACGGGGCTGGGAGATGAACAGGGACTGGGCCGCCCGGTTGATGGAGCCCGTCTGCGCTACCGTCATAAAATACTCCAGATGTTCCAGGTTCATGCCAGAAAACCTCCCGTTTTTGTTCCAACACTTTCCTGCCCTATTGTACCACATTTCCCGCCATTGTGCACAATAAATAAATCCTCTGTTAATACTTTTTAGAATATCGGTTATATAAAACAGAGACTATCCAAAGGGAGATTATTATGCTATAATATCGACAAAGACCGCAGGCCGCACAGCGCTGCGGTAGTAGAAAGTGCTTAAAATGACCGGTCATTTTGCCCGGCGGCACTGCCGCCGGAGACCGTGCGGGCGCTTTTCCAGGAAACGGACGAAAGGAAGTGTTTTGTTATGGACGAGGCCCTGCTGAAGCAGGCGCTGGAATTCGGCAAGCCCTACACCGGAAAGGGGGAGGTGGCCAGCTACATCCCGGAGCTGAGCAAGGCCGACGGGCGGGAGCTGGGCATCTGCGTGAGGACCATCGGAGGGGAGGAGTACCACTGCGGCTACTGGCAGCGGCGGTTTACCATCCAGAGCATCTCCAAGGTCATCAACCTGGCCATGGCCCTGGAGCACTACGGCTTCGACGCGGTGTTCCACAAGACCAAGATGGAGCCCTCGGGTGCCTCCTTTAACGCCATGTCCCGCATTTCAGACAACGAGGACATCCCTTTTAACCCCCTGGTCAACTCCGGGGCCATCGCCATTGTGGAGCTGCTGATCCCCCTGGGGCTGGATCACATGCTGTCGTCCGTCCGGGGGCTGTGCAGCGACAGGTACATCACCATGGACGAGGACGTGTTCAAATCCGAGTGGTCCCACAGCGCCCGAAACCGCTCCCTGGCCTACCTGCTGCAAAGCAAGGGGCTGATCGACGGGAACGTGGATGAGACGCTGCTGTTATACACCCAGCTCTGCTCCCTGAGCGTCACGGCGGAGAGCCTGTCCAACCTGGGGCAGGTGCTGGCTAACGGCGGCGTTCAGCCGGAGACCGGGCGCAGACTTTTAAAGGAGGAGGTGGTACGCACAACCCTGACCATGATGCTGACCTGCGGCATGTACGACGGCAGCGGCGAGTTTGCCGTGCGGGTGGGGCTTCCCAGCAAGAGCGGCGTGGGAGGCGGCATCCTGTCAGTTGTCCCGGGAGAGATGGGCATTGGGGTCTACGGCCCCAGTCTGGACAGCAAGGGCAACAGCGCGGCGGGTCAAAAGGTGCTGGAGTATATCTCCCGCACCGAAAAGCTCCACATTCTGGACCGGTATACCCGGCATCCGGTCTCCGCAAGTGAAACTTTTTAAAAGAGAGAGGGTACATTTATGTTAGAAGCGTTTTCCGGCCTGATTGACACCATAAGCGGATACATGTACAGCTATATCCTGATTATCATGCTGCTGGCCGTGGGCCTGTACTTCACCTTCCGGGGCAAGCTGGTGCAGCTGCGGCTGCTCCCCGAGTCCATCCGGGTGGTGACCGAGAAGCCCAAGGACAGCAACTCCGTTTCCGCCTTCCAGGCCCTGATGGTGTCCACCGCCAGCCGCGTGGGCACCGGCAACATCGTGGGCGTGGCCACCGCCATTGCCTCCGGCGGCTACGGCGCGGTGTTCTGGATGTGGCTTATCGCCATCATCGGCGGCGCCTCCGCCTTTGTGGAGAGCACTCTTGCCCAGATTTACAAGAAGAAGGACCCCCAGGGCGGCAGCTACGGCGGCCCATCCTACTACATTGAGGCCGCCCTCCACAGCCGTGCGCTGGGCATCATCTTCGCCGTAATCCTTATCGCCACCTACGCTGGCGGCTTCAACATGGTCTGCTCCTTCAACCTGATGGACAGCTTTACCAGCTACGCCTTCTATGAGGCTGCCGGATACATCTACCTGTTTGGCATGAAGTTCAGCGTGGTCGCCCTGGTGGGCGCCGCTATTCTGGCCGCTCTGGTGGCCCTGTGCGTCTTCGGCGGCGGCAAGCGGATTGTCAAGGTCACCGGCGTGATGGTGCCCATCATGGGCGTCATCTACATCCTGGTGGCTCTGGTGGTGGTCATTATGAACATCGCCAACATCCCCGCCGTCCTGGGCCACATCTTTGTCAGCGCCTTTGATTTCCAGGCCATCTTCGGCGGCTTTATGGGCTCCTGCGTAATGCAGGGCATCAAGCGCGGCCTGTACTCCAACGAGGCCGGTATCGGCTCCGCCCCCAACGCCGCCGCCGCGGCCGACGTGTCCCACCCCGTGAAGCAGGGCCTGGTCCAGATGCTGTCCGTGTTCATCGACACCATCCTGATCTGTACCGCCACCGCCCTCATGGCTCTGTCCACCGGCATCGTCCCCTCCGAGGAGCTGCAGGGCGCCCCCTTTGTCCAGGCCGCCCTGGCCGACACCTTCGGCAGCGTGGGCCCCTACTTCATCACCTTCGCCCTGCTGCTCTTTGCCTTCACCACCCTGCTGGGCAACCTGTATTACTGTGAGGGCTGCATGAACTACATCGCCGGCCGCAAGGTGGGTCAGACCGGCAAGACCATCTTCAACATTATCGCTGTCCTGCTGGTGTTTGTGGGCGCGCAGCTGGAGTTCGGCCTGGTTTGGAACATCGCTGACGTCCTCATGGGCTTTATGGCCATCATCAACCTGCCCGTTATCGTCATCCTGGGCGGCACCGCCATGAAGGCCCTGAAGGACTACACCGACCAGCGGGCCGCCGGCAAGGACCCCGCCTTCAAGGCCGCTTCCATTGGCCTGAAGGAAAAGACCGATTTCTGGAACTGATTCAACTTTTGATCTGGAAGCGTTCCCCCGCGCAGGGCGGCCCGGTTCGGGCCGCCCTACTCTTTTACCCTTCCAAACAGCTCCATCAGGCCCACCGCAATGAGAAACCCGCCGAAGCACTTTTTCAGCAGGGACACGTCCACGGCGGTAGCTGCCCAGGCGGCCAGGGCGGCGCAGGCCAGTCCCGCTCCGATGGCGGGAAGGAGCACCGGCTTTTCGATATAGCCGTTCTTTACGTGGGCGGGCAGGGCCATCAGTCCGGCGGGAAGAAAATACAGCAAATTGATTCCCTGGGCCAGACGCTGCTCCACCCCGGCGAAGGCGGTCATATAGACCAGCAGCAGGGTGCCGCCCCCCACGCCGAAGCCGGACAGCACCCCCGTGGCCGCGCCCACAATCAGCGGCATAATCCAGTCCTTCACAGGAAACTCCTCACCCCTCCATAGATCAGCAGCAGACCGAAGGCCCGCTTCAGCCAGGGCATTTTTACCCCCCGGAACCACTTCCCGCCGGCCCAGCCGCCCACCGTCCCGCCAATCAGGTAGGGCAGGGCCGCCATCACATCCAGCCCGCCCCGGAATAGGTAGACCGCCACCGACAGGGCGCACAGGGGCAGAATTACCGCCACCGACGTGGCGAAGGCCTTGCGCTGGTCCAGCTTGCAGTAGCCCGTCAGCAGAGGTACAAATACCGAGCCGCCTCCGCCGCCAAAAAAGCCGTTGGCCACCCCCGCCAGCCCTCCGGCAATGGCATATCTCCATTTTGCCCGCAAAAAACCGCCCCCTTTTGGCTTAGTATGCCAAAACAGGGGCGGTTTATGTGTCAGATGTCTTCTCTTTTAACCCTGCTCCTCCACCACCGCGTCGTCCATTGTGTAGCCCTCAAGGGAATTCTCCCTGACCTGGACGCAGATGAAGCTGATGCCGGAATCAGCCGCCGCCGAAAACTGCCGCTTCGCCGCCGGAGACACCCGAACCCAATCGCCGGCGGACAGCTCCACCGTCTCTCCGTCAATGACGGCCCGGCCCCTTCCGGCCAGCACCCCATAAATCTCCTCGTTTTGCCTGTGGGAGTGGACAAAGGGCACACCGGCCCCAGCGGGCAGGCTGTTGACGCTGATCTCCGCGCCGGTGAGGGAAAGGAGATCGTGCAGTTCCACTCTTGCGCCTGTCTCGACACTTACCTTTTTAAAATTTGCCATGGTATTACCTCCAGTCTTTGTTGTAACTTCATCAGCTACAACAGTAGTTATACCACGGCTTTGTTGTAATGTCAATAGTTACATCAAAATTTTTGTATCATTAAAAATGTCCTGCATGGTGACCGAGTTCATCTCCCGCTCCATTGCCGCTTGGACCTCCTCCAGTCTCCCATCCAATACGGCGTGAATATTCCGCCCCACCGGGCAGAGACTGTTGGGATCCTCATGAAAGTGGAACAGGCCCTCCCCATCCACGCATTCCACAGCGTGATACAGGTCCAGCAGGGTGATCTCCTCCAGAGGCCGCGCGGTGTCCGCCCCACCGCTCCCCCGGGTCACGCGCACAATCCCAGCCCTTTTCAGCTGCTGAAGAATTCTTCTGATAACAACCGGATTCACATTCACGCTGGAGGCAAGAAAATCGCTGGTCACCTTCCGCTGGTTCTTAAATACCTCGATGCAGAGGAGCACATGGACCGCTACTGTAAGTCTGCTGGAAATCTGCATAAAGCACCTCCATTTTTCATTTGAACAAGCCTATTATAAAGCACCGCCCGCCGAAAAGCAAACGCTTCCGGCGGGCGGATATCTATTCCGCTGGCGCACCACCCGGGGCGTGGAACTCCTCCAGCAGGCGGTCTACCATCGCTCGAAACAGGAAGGCGTTGACAGTGCCCTCCTCCGTTTTAGCCCCGCCACGATTCAACGCCTCGATCATCTTCTGCCAGATTCCCGCCTTCTGCCCCTCCGACCACACTGCCGCTGTAATTACTGCGTTGACCAACTCGTCTCCTATTTCCCAGGTCACCTTCGCATCTATCATGCGCGGGGGTTGGATTCGGTCGCGCTTTGTGCCGTCGTTTCCCATTCGGTCATAGCCCCTTTCCATCACCGCATTAACTCTACTGAGTTATTTTAACTCAACAGGGTTAATCTTTTCAAGAGCATTTTGTTAAGCTTTTTTAAAAGGTGGTGATACCATGACGTTGAAAGAGGCAATTATCCAGCGCATTCTCAATCTCTGCGATGAACACAGGCTGACCATCAACAAGCTTTCTACTGTCTGTGGTATGACGCAATCTACACTAAACAACATTGTCAACGGTCGAAACAAAAGCACTACGACCTCTACCGTCAAAAAGATTTGTGACGGTTTAGGCATAACGATAGCCGATTTCTTTGATGACCCCCTGTTTCGGGATTTGGAGCAGGAGATTAAATAAAAACCGCCCAATCGGGCGGTTTTTTCACTCTGCCAGCTTGTCTAAAAGGGCGGCCAGCTCCTCCAGCTTGGGGCCGGGGTCGCCGGAGGCGGCCGCCTCCCGAACGCAGCAGTCCATATGGGCCCGGAGGACCATCCGGTTGGCCTTCTTCAAAATGGACTGGGCGGCCATGATCTGGCTGGAGACGTCCAGACAGTACCGATCCTCCTCCACCATTTTGAGGATACCGTCGATCTGGCCCCGGGCGGTTTTCAGCAGGCGGTTGACCTGTGCGTGGTCGGCCTTCACTGGACGGACACCACCTCATAGCCCGCTTGGGTAACGGCGTCAGTGAGGACCTGATTGTCCACGTCCTTGCTGAGGGTCAGGGTGGCGGACTTGCCCTCCAGGCTCATTTCCACGGCGGATACCCCGTCGATGGCGGCCAGGGCCTTCTCCACCCGGCCGGTGCAGTGGGCGCACATCATGCCCTCAATCTTCATGGTCTTATTCATGCTTTTGTTTCCTCCTTGATTTGTATTTTCCTTCAACTCCAGGGGGCAGGTCCCGTTGCAGGCGGAGGCCGCCGGAGTGTCAGACCGGAATTTGCTCTTGAAAAAGCGCAGGCGCAGGGCGTTGGTCACCACCGTCACCGAGCTGAGGCTCATGGCTGCGGCGGCAAACATGGGGTTGAGCTGCCAGTGGAGGGCGTAGTAGAAGACGCCCGCCGCCAGAGGGATGCCCAGGGAGTTATAGAAAAATGCCCAGAACAGGTTTTCCTTGATATTGCGGATGGTGGCCCGGGACAGCTCCACGGCGGCGGCCACGTCCAGCAGGTCGGATTTCATCAGCACGATGTCGGCGCTCTCGATGGCCACGTCGGTGCCCGCCCCGATGGCCAGGCCCACCTCCGCCCGGGCCAGGGCGGGGGCGTCGTTGATGCCGTCCCCCACCATGGCCACCTTTTTGCCCTCCTCCTGGAGGGCGGCGACCTTTCGCTCCTTGTCCTGGGGCAGCACCTCGGCTATCACCTGAGTGACCCCCAGCTCCCTGCCGATGGCCTCGGCGGTGCGCCGGTTGTCGCCGGTGAGCATGACTACCTCCAGCCCCAGCTCCCGGAAGGCGGCTACGGCGTCCTTGCTGGTGGGCTTAGGGGTGTCGGCCACGGCGATAATGCCCAGTAATTTTTTGTCTGTTTCATCCCCAAAGTAGAGGGGCGTCTTGCCCTCAGCGGCCAACTCGTCCGCCTTGCCCGCCAGGGGACCGGGGTCAATCCCCGCCTCCTCCACCATAGCCCGGTTGCCGCCGAAGCAGATATTGCTGCCAATAGAGGCCCGGACGCCCCGCCCATGGACCGCCGTAAAGCCGCCCACCGAGGTGACCGGAATGTTGCGCCGCTCGGCCTCCTCCACAATGGCGGTGGCTAAGGGGTGCTCAGAGGGACCCTCCAGGCAGAAGGCGGTGCAGAGCAGGCCATCTTCGCTGTTTCCCGGGGCGGGGATAATGTCGGTGACCACCGGCCTGCCCTGGGTAAGGGTGCCCGTCTTGTCCAGCACCACCGTGTCGATGGTGTGGAGGGTCTCCAGGGCCTCGGCGGATTTGATTAAAATGCCATTCTCCGCCCCCTTGCCGGTGCCCACCATAATGGCCACGGGGGTGGCCAGCCCCAGGGCGCAGGGGCAGGAGATCACCAGCACGGCCACGCCGGCTGTGAGGGCCTGGGTGGCGGAGTGACCGGTTATCAGCCAGGCAATCGCCGCGATAAGGGCAATTCCCATGACCACCGGCACGAAAATGCCGGACACCTTGTCCGCCAGCTTGGCGATGGGGGCTTTCGACGCGCTGGCCTCCTCCACCAGGCGGATCATCTGGGCCAGGGTGGTGTCCTCCCCCACCCGGCTGGCCTCAAAGGTAAAAAAGCCCGACTTGTTGATGGAGGCCGCCGCCACCTTGTCCCCCGGCCCCTTGTCCACAGGGAGAGATTCGCCGGTGAGGGCGGATTCGTCCACGGCGGACTGGCCCTCCACAATGACGCCGTCCACCGGGATGGACTGGCCCGGCCGGACCACAACTCGGTCCCCCACCTGAACCTCCTCCACGGGGATCTCCACCTCGGCGCCCTCCCGCAGGACGGTGGCTGTCTTAGGGGCCAGGTCCATCAGGCGGCTGATGGCCTCGCCGGTCTTGCCCTTGGACCGGGTCTCCAGAAATTTACCCAGGGTGATGAGGGTGAGGATCATACCCGCCGACTCAAAGTACAGGTCCATGTGGTACTTGGCCACCAGCTCCATGTCCCCATGGCCCAGGCCCCAGCCCATCTGGTAGATGGCGAAAACGCCGTAGACCACGGCGGCGGCGGATCCCACGGCAATGAGGCTGTCCATATTGGGGGCTCGATTCCAAAGGGTTTTAAAGCCCACCTTATAATACTTATCGTTGAGATACATAATAGGCAGGGTGAGCAGCAGCTGGGTCAGCCCGAAGGCCACCGCATTCTCGTGCCCCACCAGAAAGGCGGGCAGAGGCGCGCCCATCATGTGGCCCATGGAGATATAGAACAGCGGAATCAGGAACACAAAGGACCAGATCATCCTGTGCTTCATCCCCGCCAGCTCCTGGGCCATAACGTCCTCTGCGGGGGCCGCCTGGGCCTTTGCGCCCGCCTTCTCCGGCAGGGATGCCCCATATCCGGACTGTATTACCGCCTGGATAATATCCTGAGCGGATAGGACGCCTTCGTCAAATTCCGCTGTCATGGAGTTGGCCAGCAGGTTGACGGAGGCGGTTTTCACCCCCTCCAGTCGGTTCACCGCCTTCTCCACATGGGCGGAGCAGGCGGAGCAGGTCATCCCTGTAATGTTAAATTTCTGTTTTGCCATTTTTTCACCTGACTTTCCGGGAGTTTTAATACCCCACCCCCGGGGGGTGTTTTGATTGTACCTCTATTTTTCTCCCCTGTCAAGTGGCAGTTTGGCTTTTTCTCCTCAATTTATGTTCGGGTCCCTCCTATAACGCACCTTTTCCTCCACCCAATAGGCGGTATAGGGGTGGTCCAGCCGGTAGCCCAGCTTCTCCGCCAGGGCCAGGGACCGCCCGTCGTGGGCGTCCCAGCCAGGGTACAGCCCCCGCCGGAGGCACTCCAGAATCAGCTTCCCGCCGCAGGCAGTGGCCAGCCCCAGACGGCGAAAGTCCGGGCGGGTGTCGATCTCGATTTCGATGGCCCCGCCGCAGGCGGCGTAGGAGGAGGCTCCGGCCACCAGCAGGCCGCCGTGGGTGACCACAAACCCCAGCCCATGCTCCAAAAAGTCCGAGACATCCGCAAAGCAGCCGCACAGGTCCCAGGCCCACTCCTCCTCCATGAGTGTAAAGTATATCTCCCTCCCGATGGGGTGTATGTCAAATCCATGGGGCAGAGACCTTGTAAAGTGAATCAGCCTGTCCCGGCGGAAGTTCTCCGGTTCGCGGCGGGTGGCGTAGCGGGTGAAGGGGACAGCCCGCTCCCCCAGCACTTCCCGGATCAGCGCCTCCCAGCCGGCGCTCCCGGGGACCAGGATGGGGGCGTCCGCCGCTGTCAGCAGCTCCGGTGAGGGCTCTCCCGCCAGAAAGCAGAAGTCGCCGATGGAGGCCAGGGCGCTGTCCTTTCCCAGGGTCTGGACGCGGCCCATGCGGCCCTGGAGGCAGGCCTGAACCATGGGGGTCTCCCAGCCCGCAAACAGCTTTTCCATTGTCACACTCCTCTCTCAACGCGCAAAGCGGCGTGAGAAATGCCTCTCACGCCGCTTCTGGTTTTTTTGGAACGATCGGATGCTTACGCCCACACGTCAAAGTTATACTGGGCGGGGGCCGGCACGGCGGCCACCATGTCTTCGATCAGAGCCAGCGCCTGGCTCTCGGCGTCATTCATGGCGCGTTTCATCAGACCGTAGCTGTAGTTGGTCTGCAGCTGGGCCATCTGCATGCCCATGATATCCTCTACCATACACGTCCACTCCCTTCCAATAAAATGAGATATCGCTCCAATCAGAATATCGGCAGAAACAGCCGGTTTCTTAACAGGGACAACGGGGTTTTGTCCCGGCTCACCGGATGGTGCTCACCGTATTGGTGTTGGGGTCCAGAACATAGACGTGTTGTTTGTCTGTGCTGAGGAAGTAGGTCCCCGCGATGGAGCCGGTGTCGCCCTGGGGATAGAGGTTAAAGCGGCGGCACTCCTGCCCGTTTACCGTGACAAAGCCGTCCACAGGGAAGATGGTGTAGTTGTCCATGGAGGCCCCGGCCAGACCCAGTTCGGCGGGGGTCATGCCGCGCAGCTGCTCCATTTGCTCACTGACGCTGGTGGGCTCCGGCTCCGGCTCGGGCTCCGGCTTGGTGATGGCGCCCTCGGGGGCGGAGGCCCGCACGGCCAGGTTGGCGCTGGCCTGAGACCAGCCGATTGCCAGCTGGAAGATGTGCCCCTCCACCACCGACGGCCGGGCCAGAATCAGCACGCCCTCCGCGTCCTGGAGCTCCGGGCGCTGCTCGTCCAGAATCACATAGTCCTCACTCACCAGGGAGAAGCCCTGTTCCCCGCCCAGAACGGCGTCCAGATAGCGGTTCATCACCTCGGCAGGATTGGTCAGCTCATAGATGTAGGTATATCTTGTGTCCACATTGCTGGATTCGTCCCCCTTGGGCTTCTCGGGGCTCCGAAGGGCGATCAGCTTCCCCTCGCCCTCCTCCAGGAGGGTGTCCAGGGAGATGGTGGTGTCCTCGCCCAGGGTGTAGGCCTCCAGGCCCTTCTTGGGCAGGGGCTCCTCCAGGCTGCTGCTGTCGCCGCTGCCGCCGCCCAGCAGATTGATGTTGAAGAAGCGGGGGAGCACAAAAAGCACCACCGCCGCGCCGATTGCGGCCACCAGCAGCAGCACAATGGGAATCAGGAGCAGCTTCTTCTTGCCGCCCTTCCCCCCGGTTTTTTCCTTCTTGGGCTTCTTTTCCTTTTTCACAGCTCATCACTCCATTATGTTTACAGATACCGGATGACCACGTCATCCCGGGGGCGCAGCTCCTGAGTAAAGGCGCACTCCGTCCCGTTAACCTGCAGCTCCACACCCCGGTCCAGGTGCTCGAAGTCGATGCCCGAGTGCTCCAGCAGGTCCATCACATAGTAGGGCACTCCCTCCGGCTTGCCCGGCAGGAGCAGGGCCTTGCCGTTGAGCATCACCTGGAGAGCCGTACCCAAAGAACGCTGTCCCGCGGCGGAGACTGGCTCCGGGGCCTTCTCCCCGGAGCCGGGCCGGGGGGCGGGAGGTACGGCAGGGCGCTCTGCCGCCGGAAGCTCCGGGAGCACCGGCTCCGCCTTGGGCGCCTCGATTTTGGGGGACGCCGTCCTGGGCTGCTCCGGCCTTGGGGAGGCCGTCTGGGGGGGGGCCTCCCGGGGGGGCTCTACGGGAAAGTTCTCCCCCACAGGCTCCGCTCTGGGAGGCGGGGCCGCCGGCCGCACGGGCGGGCGGACAGACCGGGTTGAGGTGGCCACCTGATCCCCGGTGCTCAGCCGGGTATCCAGGTCCACCAGGCGGCCGTTGACAGTGACACCGCCGGTGAAGTCCGCCCCCAGCAGGTCCTTCAGGGTCCGCTGGGCGGGGGCCCCGGACACGGCGGGGACAAATTCGATGCTGTCTCCGGCGTAGACCACCGTGGAGGGGGCGGCCTCCGCCCCGTTCAGCCGCAGCACGCAGGGCACCGCCGGCTCCCCACGGAACAGCATACGCTGGCCGTCTACCATTATACTCAGATTTTTGCCCGTCCGTCCCAGCAGGTCGATGGAGCTGTAGCCGTTCATCATCAGCAGCTCCAGCACCGTAAGCGCCCCGCTGCGGAAAAGCTTGGCGGGCTTGCCGTTGAGCATGATCCGGTAGCTGTCGCTGATAAGGCCCAGCCCCGCCGACACCGCTATGCCCAGGGGGGTGGCCAACTCCGGGTCGTTCAGCTCGTAGCTATCGGAGAAGGCGGTGATATCGTAGTTATTGCCCGCCAGGGCCACCCGGCCCTCGTCCATATCCAAGGCTTCGGCCACCATCTCCCGGATGCCGTCCAGCTTGCTGCCACCCCCCGCCAGGAACAGGGCAGAGGGGGTGCCGCCGTTCAGGGCGACCACCCGCTGGGCAATCTCCCCGGCCAGGGCGTGGGCCGGCTGCTGAACGGTCTCCCGCACCTGGGCGCCGGAGATCTTCTGCTCCAGGCCCAGCACGTCCCGGTAGGTGAGGGTGTCCTCGTCCATCTGGGTCTTCATCCGCTCCGCAGTGGCGAAGGGCACCAGGTAGCGGCGCATCAGCTCCTCGGTGATCTCGTCGCCGGCAATGGTGGCCATGGTGTAGCCCACCACGGTGCCGTCCCGGCACACCGCAATGTCCGTGGTGCCCGCCCCGATATCGGCCAGCACCAGGTTGAGCAGACGCAGATCGGCGGGGATGGCCGCGTTAAGGGCGGCGATGGGCTCCAGCGTCAGGCTGGCCACCTCCAGGCCGGAGGTCTCCATCACGGCGTAGAGGCTCTCCACCACCTCCCGGGGGAGGAAGGTGGCCACCACCGTGGCCTCCAGCAGCTGACCATTGTGGTTGCGCAGGGTGGACATGGGGTAGTGGTCCAGGTGATAGCCGGCTACGGTGTAGCCCACCAGATAGAACCGCCGTTCCCCCTCCTGCCCCTGGCCCAGCGCGGACTCCGCTGCCGCCACCGCGCCGCTCTCCAGGCGGCTGATAATGTCGTTGGTGATCCGCACGGTTTCGGGGAATTCCATGGTATAGCTGCCCTGCTCGGTGCGCAGAGCGCGGCCGGCTGCGGCCACGCATACCCGCTCCAGGGCACAGTCCAGCTTCTCCTCCATCCGGTCCGTCACCCGGCGGGCCACCTTGGCCACCTGGGCAATATCCTCGATCTGGCCATCCAGCATGGCCCGCTTGCCATGCTCCTCCTTCTCGATGGCCAGCACCTGAAACCGCTCGTCAGTCACCTGGCCCGCCACACCGATGATACTGCGGGTGCCGATATCCAGCGCAAAAATCAGGCCGCTGTCCTGGGGCTTTTTTTTCACCATCCGGCTGCACCTCCCGTTGGTTGTCTGAATTATGAATATGGCGCCCCGTTGCCGGGGCGCCATATCCCTTAAAAACGCGCTGCGGCGTCTGTTTAATACTTAATGCTGGAGAAGGGGCTGGAGTCGGCGCCGGAGTAGCCGCCCTCGTCCTCGCTGTCGTCCCAGCCGGAGCTGCTGCTGGAATAGCTGGGGGAGGGGGCGCTGTAGCTGGATGTGCCGAAGCTGGAGGAGCCAAAGCCTCCGCTGATCTTGGAGCTCACCTTGAACTCGGCCATCAGCTGGTGCATGATGTTCGCCTGGGAGGACAGCTCCTCGCTGGCGGCTGCGCACTCCTCGCTGGTGGCGGAGTTGGTCTGGACCACGGCGGAAATCTGGTCGATGCCCTCAGTGACCTGCATGATAGCCTGAGTCTGGCTCTCCACGGCGCTGACCACGGTGTCCATCATGGTGGTCACCTGGCCGGCGCTCTCGGTGGTGCGGGACAGCGCGTCAGTGACCTTGCTCACCGCCTCGGTGCCCTCGGTGACGGCGGAGATGGAGCTGTCAATCAGGTCCTTGGTGGCCTTGGCGGCCTCGTCGGACTTGGTCGCCAGGTTGCGCACCTCGTCGGCCACCACGGCGAAGCCCTTACCGGCGGAACCGGCGCGGGCGGCCTCCACGGCGGCGTTCAGGGCCAGAATGTTGGTCTGGAAGGCGATATTCTCAATGGTAGCGATAATCTTGCCGATCTCCTGCGAGGAGTTGGAGATATTCTCCATAGCGGTATTCAGCTGCTTGACGTGCTCCATGCTCATGTTCAGCTGGCCGCCGGCCTCATTGACGTGCTCACCGGCCTGCTCCGCAACGGCGGAAGTCTGCTTGGCGTTCTCGGAGATGTCGGTGATGGTGGCGGACAGCTCCTCAACAGAGGAGGCCTGCTGGGTGGCGCCCTGAGCCAGGGCCTGGGCGCTGTTGGACACCTGCTCGGCGCCGGCAGTGACCTGGTCGGCGGACTGGGAAATGTTGGCGATGGTCTCGCTCATGCGCAGCACGAACTGGTTGACACTCTGCTGGATGGGGGCCAGGTCGCCGGGGAAGGTGGCGGTGAGCTCCACATCGAAGTTGCCCTTGGCCATCTGGCCGGTGGTGTCGGAAATGTCTTTGATGACACTGTTCAGCACCTTCTGGCTGGTCCGCAGGGCGTCGCACATCTCGCCCAGCTCATTCTTGCCGGTAAAGGTGACGGGCACGCTCAGATTGCCCTGACTGAAGCCCACCAGAGCGCCCCGGACCTGGGTGCTGGGCTCGGTAATGCTCCGAATGATTTTGGTGGCCATCATAAGTACGACAAAGGTGGCAATCACCATCACACCGATGATAACGCCCAGGCCGATGTTAGAGGTCAGGTTCTGCTGCGCGATAATCTTGTCCTGTTCCCCTTTCAGGAACTCCGCCAAAGCCGTGCCAGCATCGGCGGCGGCGTTCAGGGCGGGGGTACACTCATCGACAATCATCGTGGCCGCGCGGTTCCGGTCGGTCTTGACAACCTCGGCAATGGTCTTGGCCTCTTCCTTCCAGGTATTCAGCGTATTGACAAACGCATCAAGCTGGCTGCGGCTGCTCAGGTCCTTGGGATAGGCGTCCTGCATCTGCGCCATCACGCTCTCAAGCTCGGTCAGCTTGGAATTAACGGTGGTAAGTCCGTCCACATTGCCGGACAGAGCCACGTCCCGCAGGCTGCGGGCGGCGATGTTGTAGTCAATCCGGCAGTCGGCCACCAGCGTGTTGGTCTCTACATAGTGCTCCAGGATGTCGCTGTAGGCTTTTTTCTGGGAATTCATCATAATCAGCGAGGTAATGATGATGGCAACGGAAACCAGGATGGTTGTGCCAAAGCCCACGATCAGGCTTTTCTTGATGGACATGTTCTTGAAGTTCATGCTGTATTCCTCCCATTTTCTTCCCGCGCACGCGCGGCGTGGGCATCTCGAACCCTATTATACAACACTTTCCCTTGGGACGCAAGAAAAAGTCGAGATTTTTGGTTATTTTCCTTTTTCTCCATCTTTTGGGAAATAACCGGCAAAAAGGCTGCGTTTTCCTTTCCTAAACGATATCACCATACTTTCCGTGCTGCACGTCGCCGGCCAGCTTGCCGTCCACCAGCGTTACCACCCTGCGGCGCATGATGTTCACATACTGACTGGCGTGGGTGGCCATGATGATGGTGGTGCCCCGGCTGTTCAGTTCGTTGAGCAGGTGCATGATGTCCCAGATGGTATCGTCATCCAGGTTGGCAGTGAGCTCATCCAGCAGCAGCACGGGGGGGCTGCTGATGAGCGCCCGGGCCAGCTCCACCCGCCGCGCCTCTCCGATGGACAGCTGGGCGGGGAAGCAATCCCCCACCCTGGGCAGGCCCACCAGCCCCAGGGCCTTCTCCGCCGCCGCCCGGCTCTTGCGCTGCATCCCGCCGGCCCGGGCGGCCACCATCAGGTTTTCCATAATGGTGCGCTTGCGGATCAGCAGGCTCTGCTGGCTGACCACCCCAAAGGTGCGGGTCAGCCGCACCTTCCAGGGGCCAAAAAACCGGGAAATGTTGGCGTTGTCCACATACACGGCGCCCTCGTCGGGGGATATCTCCCCTCCGATCAGCTTCAGCATGGTGCTCTTTCCCGCCCCGCTGCTGCCGATCAGGAAGACAAATTCCCCCTGCTGTACGGCAAATTCCAGATCACGCACCGCGTATTGCTTGCGTTTATCTTCGGTTTTATAGATTTTTGAGACTTTCTCCATGCGTACTTCTGGCATTTCTCATACGGCTCCTTGTTCAAAGTGACGGCCCGCCATAAATTTATAGTTCAAAAAAATCGCTTCTTGTAGTATAATCTTTTTTGAAGCTGTTGAAAAGAGCTATTTTCAATTTTTAGGGGGCAGCCGTGAAAAATTTTGAGAGACCTGGAACATGGAAACGCTATATTCTCCCCACCCTGCTGCTGGCGGCTGTCTGCATCGGGGCAGTGGAACTGCTGGTCTGCTATTATCAGGCCCCCGAAACCTACGCCGCCATCACCGCACCTGTCCGGGCCGTAGTCCGGCGGACGGGCGAGGTGGGGGAGCAGGTCTGGGACAACCTGCGCCGGCGCACCGACGAGGCGGTGGCCCAGGGGGTCTCCCAGGTTCAGGCGGGGCTCCGGCGGCTGGATGAGCTGCTGACCTGGGAGCCGCCCCAGCCCGAGGAGCCCCAGGAGGAGGTCCAGCTGGTGGACGACGGGACCGTCGCGCCGCCCCCCCGGTCCCAGGCCTCTCTCTCGGTCACCTCCCTGCTGAAGCAGGACGGCATGAAGTATCTCACCGGCGGCAGCCGGGACCTGACCTACTATAATCAGACTGACGAGGCCTGGGCGGAGGAGCCCTACGGCTCTGACACCATCGGCCGCTACGGCTGCGGACCGGCGGTGATGGCCATGGTGGTGTCCACCCTCACCGACACCCGGATGGACCCGGCTCAGATGGCCCAGCACTGTGTGGACCAGGGTTACTGGGCCAAGAAGCAGGGCTCCTACTGGGCTATCGTCCCCGGCGCGGCGGCCGACTTCGGCCTGACCTGCACCCCGCTGCCCCCGGAGGAGACCGACCGGGACACCATCCTCCACTATCTGTCCACCGGCCAGCTTCTGGTGGCCCTGGTGGGCCCGGGCCACTTTACCAATGGCGGCCACTTCATCATCCTGCGGGGAACCACTTTGGACGGCAGCATCCTGGTGGCCGACCCGGCCAGCCCGGAACGCAGCCTGACCCTTTGGGACCTGGACCTGATTCTGGAGGAGCTGTCTCACGGCCGCAGCGACGGCGGCCCCCTTTGGGCCATCTCCCCCAATATCTTTTCATAAGCTATCCCCCCTGCGCCGCAGGGGGGATAACCTTTATTTTTTTTGTGCGTAGAAGGAGTTTCCACCGGCCAGACGGCGGTTCAGCCGCTCATCCAGCTCCAGCACCCGCTCCAGCAGGCGGCGGACGCTGCCCGCCTGGCCCTGGTAGGCAGTTTCCTCCCCCTCCTGGGGGGGCGCCCCCTGGTTCAGGGCGGACAGCCGGTCCCGATCCTCCTGGGACAGGCTCTCCCGCTTGGTATCCACCGCCCGTTTCAGCTCCTGGAGCTGGAGCAGCGGGTCCTGCCGCATGGCCACCAGCATCCGCACGGACACATCGTCGTTGCGGTCCATGGCCTCGCCCAGCTGCTGGCTCAAGCCCAGCACCTCAGACAGGCAGTTGTACTTCTTCCGCTCCAGCACCGTCAGGTCCATCCAGTCGCTTTTTGTCATGCCTGCTTCTCCCGGGGCGAGCCGCTGTTTTTCTCCGCGGCGCGGAAGGCGTCCCGCATGTCAACCAGCATGGGGCGCAGGCGGTCCAGCTCCTTCTTGTTCCGGCCCAGCTTGATCCGGCCCAGCTCGTAGGTGAAGTAGTCATACATCCGGGCCAGGTCCTGACTGATGGGGTACTGGTGGTCCAGGGTCTCGTCCAGGTAGTTGACGATGTCGGTGCACCGCTCCAGCGCAGCCTCGAAGGTGGGCCAGTCCTGCTTATCCAGGGCAATGGAGGCCAAGGTGCTGCGCTTGACCAGTTCGTCGTAGAGCAGCAGCAGCAGCTCCCCGGGGGTCATGGAGTTGATAGACTGCTGTTTATATTGCTGATAGCCTCTTGCGTCCATGTAGGATCGTCCTTTCTGGCGGTATTAGCCGCCGCCCATCAGACCCGCCAGCGTGGAGCTCTGGGAGTTCATCTGGTTAATCAGCTGCTCCAGGCGGCTGAACTGCTGGGTGTAGCGGTCCACCTGGCTGGACAGCTTATCCTGCCACTTCTCGATCTGGGTGTTGTAGTTGTCGATCTGCTTCTGCCAGCTGTTGTTCATCAGGGACAGGGAGCTCAGAGGGCTGCCTGCCTGCTGAATGAGGATGCCCTTGGGCTCGCCGGTGGTCTTGGCGTAGTTGTCCAGCTGGGTCTTCAGGTTCTGCATCACGCCGCCGGTGCCGCTGGTCTTGGTAAAGACCTCGGCCACCCGGTCGGGATCGCTGTCCAGCATGGCCCGCAGCTTATCCTCGTCCAGAGTGACGGCCTGGGTGCCGTCGCTGATGGAGAAGCTGGTGCTGATGCCCATGGCCCGGAGGAAGGCGCCGTCCTCCCCGGCGGGGGAGAAGACATTCCGCATCTTGTCATACAGGGTGGACAGGGTCCGGTCGCCGAACAGGATGCCCTGCTTGGCCTTCTCCTCATACCGCTCGATGGCGCTCTCTGACATGCCGGCCCGATCGTCCTCGGTGAGGGGCTCGTAGTTGGCAAAGGAGCCGTTGGACTTCTGGTAGGGCATGGTGGAGTAGGCCGCCTTGATCTCCGTCATCATGGTGTTGTAGTCCTCGATCATGGTCTTGATGGCCTCCACGATCTTGTCGGAGTCGGTGCTGGTCTTGAAGGTGACTGAGTTGGTGGGCTTGCCGGCGCTGTCCACCGAGGGCTTGCCCTCCTTGTCCACAGAGCCGTCGAAGGTGTCGTGCATGTTGATGGTCAGGCCGTCGATGTTCACGCTGTTGGAGGCCCGCTTCATGTTGATGGTCTCGCCGTTTACGGTGACGGTAAACTCGGCGTCCTGGCCGGGGGTGTAGTTAATCGCAGGAGCTTTGCTCTCGTCGAACGACACCTCGTCATCGTACATATCCGTTATCTTAAGTTCAACCTTCTCGCCGCTTTTCCTGTCCTTTGCCTCGATCTGACCCGTGAACTTGTTATAGGAGAAGGAATTAGTTTTACCAATGAGAGATTCGTTCAGTTCATTGACAATATCCTCGATGGAGGTCTCCTTTGTGATATTGAACTTATGTTTGCCGTCTCCGGGTATCTCAAATGTGAACTTTGCGCTTTCGCCATCCTCCAGCCACTTGACGCCATAGGACTCAGCAAAGCTGCCGCCGCTATTATCCGGGATTTCCGTAGAGCCGAACATAGCCTCGGCCAGGCCGCCGTTGATCTTGATCTCGCTGTCGGCTCCGGTCTCCTTGGCGGTAAAGGTGAAGTTCTTGGTGGTCTGGGAGTAGCTCACCTTTACGCCGGCTTCCTTGTTGCCGTTGATGTCGCTCATGATATCAGACAGCTTGGTGTCCTTGGAGTAATTGCCAATCACCACGTCGTTGATCTTGAACTCGTAAAGCTTGTTGCCCTTGTCGTCCAGCAGCTCCTTGCCGTTCTTGTCCTTGGCGGGGGTCAGGCCATCCAGCTTATCCTTGCCCAGCAGGTCCTCCAGGGTCTTGCTGGTGTTCATATAGCTGGTGGCCGACCGGCCGATGCCCAGGGTCTCGCCCACGTCGGTGTTGATAATCAGGTCGGAGCCCTCCTGCACGTTGAAGCGCAGCTTCAGCTCGCCATCCGTGCCCTTGTTCTCCACCGTCACCTTGCCCTTAAAGGCCTTGTTCAGGCTGTCGTTGAGCACCTTGGTGTAGTTCTCGGCGGTGTAGTCCAGAGCCTTGCCGTCGTTGTCCACAATTTTATAGCCGGCGCTCTCGCTGCCGGTGATCTTGGGCAGCTTGATCTGTCTGGTGGAGCCGTCCAAGCTCAGGTTCATGGTCTTCTCCGACAGATAGACGGCGTTGTTCACCTCTTTGGTGGTGGAAAAGTCGTAATTCAGCTTGATGGCGGCGGGCTTATCCTCCTTGGCGTTCTCCAGGTCCAGGCCCAAGGCGTCTTCCACATTGCCGCTGGCGCCGGAGAGGTAGACCGAGTTGCCCGCGCTGGACTTGTCGGCAAAGGTGATGGTGTTGCCGTCGGCCCGCACCTCGATGCGGTCCTTGGCGTCGGCCGAGGTGCCCCCGCTGAAGCTGATCTTCTGGCCCTCCAGCTTCTGGTTGATAAGGGCGGCCAGGGCCTCGGTCTCAGACATGTTCCGGTTGTTGTCCGCCTTATACTTGGACTTGATCTCCTCCAGGGCCTCCTTGTCGGCCACCTCGTCGAAGCTCAGGGTGATGTTGTTGCTGCCGTAGGTCAGGGTGAGGCTGCCGCTGAGGGAGCCCAGGGTGGTCTTGCCCTTCAGGTCCACGCCGGCCTCGGCCTCGATGCTCCTGCCGTCCCCCGCCTTCAAGTTGCTCCCGGTGCGGTACTGGGCGGCGGTGGCCAGCTGCTTTACCGAGTTGAGGACAATATCGCTGCTGGTCTTGCCGCTGGCCGTCACCTTGTCGGCGTACAGGCCTTGGGCGGCCACCTTGACGGCGCTGTTAAAAAAGCTGGCCGACATCAGGTTGGTGCTGGAGGTGTAAGAGGTGTATTTACTGCTGAAACCCACCATTTTCTGGATGATGCTGCGGTAAGCATCCTGCTTCCACTCGGTTTTGGTCACCTTCTGATTCAGGGTGTTGATCTTGGCCTGATAACCCTTGACCAGATTTTCGATCATGCCCTCGGTGTCCAGTCCGCTGGCCAGACCGCTGATGACATTTGCGCTGTTGTACAGGCTGCTGGTTGTGTTGCTCCTTGAAGCTCCACTGATTGACGCCATAGTAATCGCTCCTTCCGTCTTGTATCTGTGTTCCAACGGTTATTTTAAAATTGAACGCAAAAATACTCTGTACTTTTTTATCGGCATGTAGTATGATTAAGTTAATAGCTCTCAGAGAAAGATTTTACTGGAGGAGATCGCTTGTCCGCTATCATCACTATTACCAACCAGAAGGGCGGCGTGGGTAAAACCACCACATCCAGCGCCCTCATGGACGGCCTTCGCAGCCGGGGCGCCCGGGTGCTGGGCGTCGACCTGGACCCCCAGGGCAGTCTGGGCTTCTGCCTGGGTCTGGACATCGAACACTGCGCCACCATTTACGACGCACTGAAGGGCTCCGTTCCCATTCGGGAGGTGATTATGCACTCCGACTGCGGGGACATTCTGCCGTCCAACATCCTGCTGTCCGCCGCCGAGCTGGAATTTAACCGGCCCGGGCGGGAATTTCTGCTGAAAAACTGTCTGGCTGAGGTGGAGGAGGACTACGACTATATCATCATCGACACCCCCCCCGCCCTCAACGTCCTCACCGTAAACGCCTACGTGGCCGCCGACGGCCTGGTGATTCCCATGGCCCCGGAAATTCTCAGCCTGCTGGGCGTCTCTCAGATCCGGGAGACAATCGACACCGTCCGCCGGTGCTACAACTCCCGCCTGCGGGTGCTGGGCATCGTGCTGAACAAGTTCAACCAGCGTTTCACCCTCAACCGGGAGGTGCTGGACATGGCGGAGCAGATTGCCCAGCAGCTGGACACCAGGGTGTTCCACTCCCGCATCCGCTCCGGTGTGGCGGTGGCCGAGGCCCCCGCCTACGGCGAGAGCGTGCTCTCCTACGCCCCGGACTCCAAGGTGGCCCGGGACTTCCGGCTTCTGATCAACGAGATCGCCCGGATGTATGAGCCCAATCTCCCTAACTCCTGATTCTACGGAAAGGAGCCACATTCATGGCCGCAAGTAAGAAAAATGCCAAGGGTAGCAAGACTGCCCATGTACTGAACCTGCTCACCGCCCCGGGCACGCCCAAGGAGGGGGCTCCCGCCGCCGGCGAGCCCGCCGCGGAGGGCACCGAGACCGTCGCCGCACCCTCCCGGCCCCTCCTGCCCCCCATTCTGGAGGTAGCCCAGGCAAACGACGACAATCTGTCCCAGCAGATCCAGCAGGCTCTGGAGGAGGAGCTGGCCGACTCTGCCGAACCTGCCCCTTCTTCTCAGCCTATCCTTGAGGAGGTGCCTCCAATGGCAGTTGAACAACCCGTTGCAGAACAGACGCCCCAGACCCCCGCGCCCTCCGGCGGCAAGATGAGTCAGGAGGAGATCGAGAAGATGCTGGCCGCTGCTAACGCTCCCGCTCAGGAGCCTGCGCCCGCGCCTGAACCGGCTCCCGCCCCGCCCTCCGGCGGTAAGATGTCCCAAGAGGATATTGAAAAGATGCTGGCCGCCGCCAACGCTCCCGCTCAGGAGCCCGCGCCCGAACCGGCTCCCGCTCCGCCCTCCGGCGGCAAGATGTCTCAGGAGGACATTGAAAAGATGCTAGCCGCCGCTAACGCCCCTGCTCAGGAGCCCGCGCCCGCGCCTGACCCGGCCCCTGCACCTGAACCAAAGCCGGCCCCTGCCGCATCTAAGCCCACGCCCCCTCCTCCCGCGCCGGCGGAGGACGAGGACATCTCCTATATCAACATTATGCAGGTGCTGGTAGAGGAGAAGGCCCCCGCGTATATCAAAAAATTCGGCCTGTGCACCTGCAAGCAGTGTGAGGCCGATGTAAAGGCCCTCACCCTCACCAATCTGGTGCCCAAGTACGTGGTGCTGTCCAGGCTGGACCGCATCCCCATGCTTACCGTCTACGAGGGCCGTTTCAACTCCACCGTATTCGCCCAGCTCACCAGAGCCTGCAAGGTAGTCATGGACCACCCCCATCACCACCGCTGAGCACAAAGAAAACCCGCCGGAAGGCGGGTTTTTTCTTAATCCTTTGCGTTGTGCAGAAGCTGGTCCATCACGTCCACCAGGTGGCCGATTTCCGGCTTGCTCATTTGCTCGTCGGCCCCCAGCTGGCGGCCCTTGATGCGCATCTCCTCGCTGATCAGGGAGGAGAAAATGATAAGGGGAATCGGCTGGAACCGGGGACTGCTTTTCACCAGCTTGGTCAGGCGGTGGCCGTCCATCTGGGGCATCTCGATATCGGTGATAATCAGCGCCACCTGCTCAAAGAGCTTACGCGACTGGGGCAGAGCGTTCAGCGCCTCCCACATCTCCCGGCCGTTGGGGAACATGCGCAGGTTGACATAGCCCGCCTTGCGCAGACATTCCTCGATCATTTTGGACAGGAGGATGGAGTCCTCCGCAATCCAGATGGGTTCATCGCTCCGGGCTCGGGGGCCCATCTGCTCGATCTCGTCCATCTGAATGGTGGTCTCGGGGGCGATTTCGGCCACAATCCGCTCGAAGTCCAGAATGGTCACCAAGTCGGGGCCGCACTGGGCGATGCCGGTGGCCACCCCCTCGGAACCGCCGGACACCGTCTTGTCCGGCTTGTGGATGTCCGTCCAGGAGATGCGGCTGATGCCCACCACGGTGTGTACCCGGAAGGCAATGTACATCTTATTGAAGTTGGTGATGATAAACAGGTCCTTCTCGGCCTTCTCCTTGTCCACACCCAGGTATTTGGGCAGGTCCACCACCGTGATAACCACATCCCGGGGCTTGAAAATGCCCTCCACCGCCGGGTGGGCATGGGGCATCACCTTCACCGGCGCGGACATAATAATCTCCCGCACCTTGGCCACGTTGATGCCGTACAGGCTCCCGTCGATGGTGAACTCCATAATCTCTATCTCGTTGGTGCCGGACTCCAAAAGGATACCGCTGTTATGTACCTCCGCCATGTTTGACACTCCTCACTCTATTTCAGATGGCGCCGCCCGGCGCGTTGGCTGTGTTTAGAAAATAATGTCCTTCTGTCCGTAGGACCGGATGCAGCCCTGGCCGCTGCCCACGTCAAAGAGCAAGGTCCTGGCCACCTTTCCTCCCACGTCCTCCGCCAGCAGGCGGATGTTCTCCCGCTTCAGGATGGCGTGGACGCTTTCGATATTGCGCTGGCCGATATTGCCCAGGCCGCTGCCTCCGGCAATTTCAAACATCTTCGCCCCGCCGGCAATCTTCACCGTCATGCGGCTGCGGGAGGCCCCCTTGGCCTCCATGGCCTTCAGCGTCTCCTTGATGCCGGTATCGGCATACTTCAGCGGATGGGTCCGTCCGGCTTCCATGTTCAGCGGCAGCATGATGTGGAGCAGCGCGCCCAGCCGCAGCCTCGGGTCATGAAAGCACAGACCGATGCAGGAGCCCAACGCATAAGTCACCAGAATGCCCTCCCCCTGGAGCATCTTCATATCGGCGATTCCTACCGTCAGTTTTTGCTCAGCCATCGCTAACGCCCAGCTTTCTCAGCAGGAAATCCAGAGACCGGAGGTCGGGGGACAGCAGCAGGTGGCTGGGGATTTCCTGCCCGTTGCATACGAAGTTCCCCCCAATGGTCATCAGGTAGTCAGACATGCCGCCGTACTCGGCCATGGGCACCGTTAAAATGGCGCCCTGCATGTCCACCGCGAAGGCGGGGACGGTCAGATTGATGTTGATGCCCGCCAGGCCGGACAGGGCGGTGACAAAGGCGGAGATCATAATGTTGCCCACCTCGATCAGGGCGGACTGCTGAAGCTCCTGAAGCTCCTCATAGCCCCGGATGCCCTGGTCCAGCATGGTCTCCAGAATGAAGTTGATCAGCTCCAGCTTCTGCACCGACAGCATGATGCCGCCCACGTCGCCGCTCATCTTCACCAGCACGCCGGCGGTAACCGCCTCCGGCCCGCCGATCCACTCAATGGCCTCGTTGTAGCCCATGATGCGCACCTCGGGCATGGTGATGCGCACCTCTTTGCCCAGCATCTGAGACAGCGCCGTGGCGGCGTTGCCCGTTCCGATGCTGCCGATCTCCCGCAGGGTATCAATCTCCAGTGATGTCAACTGTTCAAAGTTTTTTATCATACCCCAGCTTACCTTCTTTCTATTAGTTGGGCAGGCCGTTGATGGTCTGCTCGATCTCGTCCGATGTCTGAACCATCCGCAGCGCGTAGCTGTATGCCCGCTGGGACTCAATCACCTTGGTCAGCTCCTGGGCCAGGTCCACGTTGGACAGCTCCAGATAGCCCCGCTTCACCTCGCCGGTGCCCAGGTACAGATCGCCGTTTTTCTCGATGGGGGAGAAGCGGCCGCTGTCGGCATGGAGCATACCATCGTAGATGCGGTAGTCAAACACGCCGATGTCCAGGTCCGCCTTCCGGTCCTGGGGGTCGATTACAATGAAGTTGCCCATGCGGTCCAGCACGCAGCGGCCCTCGTTGTCCGACAGCCGCCACTCCTCAGTGGGCTGGGGCTCAATCTCCTCGCCGGTGATGGGGTCGATCTCCGGCTCGGCGTCCTCGTCAGGGGGGACCGTATAGCGGGCCATCATAAAGGCGCCGTCCCGGCTGAAGGAGATATCCTCCGTGTTCGGGTCATACAGGGCAAAGAAGCCGTCGCCCACAATGGCAAAGTCGAAGGTGCGGCCCGTCTCCTGGTAGCCGTTGGTGGTGTAGTCCACGCTGGCCTTCACCATTTTGGTGCCGGTGCCCCGGGGCAGGTCCTCGTTGTCAATACCCACCACGTTGCCATACATCAGGTGGTGGAAGGTGGCCCGCTCCGCCTTGTAGCCGTAGTTGTTTACATTGGCGATGTTGTTGGCCTGGACGTTCATGCGCTGTTGCTGCTGGAAGGCGCCCACAGCGCCGGTGTAGAAGGACATATTCATAGCTTGCTCACGCCTTTCTTTCCCTGGAAACGATTATTGCAGACGGCCGATGTCGTTCACGGCCCGATTGATTACCTGATCGTAGATTTTGCTCAGCTGGGCCGCGCTCTGGAGGGCCCGCTGGGTGGTCATCATGTTGACCATTTCCTTAATCATATTCACGTTGGACCGCTCCACCCACTTGTGATGGATAACGACCTGATCGTTGAGCTGCGCCCCCTCGCCGGTAAAGAGGCCGTAGGGAGTGCGCTCCAGCTCGCCATTGTCCGGGAACATGAACACGCCCAGCGTAGCCAGATACTCCCCGCCCTGGGTAGACAGGTTGCCCTGGGCGTCCACATCCAGCTTGTCGGTGGGCAGCTGGATGGGGTTGCCCTCCCGGTCCAGCACCCGGCCCAACTCCGACAGGCACAGGTAGCCCTCGTTGTCCAGGGTGAAGGAGCCCGCCCGGGTGTAGGCCACCCCGTCCACCGTCTGGATGGCGAAGAAACCCTCCCCCTGAATGGCGAAGTCCAGGGGCAGATTGGTCTCCTCCAGTGAGCCCTGGATAAAATCGGTGTACAGATGATCCGGGGCCAGGATATGGCTCTGATAGGTCTCCATGGTCTGGTAATGGGACTTGTCAATATTGCCGATACGGGACACCATCACCTCGTCAAAGGTGCGGTCGGTGTAGTGCTCGGCCTTATATCCGGCGGTGGAGATGTTGGTCATGTTGTTGGCCACCACGTTCAGCCGGTTCTGCTGGGAGGCCATCCCGGAGGTCAGATTATAAAATCCCTTCATCATAGCGCAAGACTCCTCTCGTTCCCGGCTCTCATTTGGCGCCGGTCATATACTGGTTCATATACAGCTTCAGCTTCTGGATGGCCCGGGAGTGGAGCTGGGAGATGCGGGGCTCGCTGACCTCCATTACCTGGGCAATCTCCTTCATGCTGAGGTTTTTGTGGTAGTAGAGGGAGATTACGGTCTGTTCGTTCTCCCGCAGGGACTCAATGGCCTTGGTCAGGGTCTCCAGCAGCTCCTGGCGGAGCATGGAGTCCTCCGGGCGGCTGTCCGCGCCGTTGTCCGGCACCTCCGCGCCGCCGTTCTGCTCCCGGTCCTCAAAGAGGGCGTCCAAGGACAGGACGTTACACATGGAGGAGTTGGCCAGGTCCTCCTGGTACTGGTCCTGGGTCACGCCCAGGCGGTCGGCCATCTCCCGGTCGGTGGGGTAGCGCCCCAGCTCGGCAAACAGCTCACTGCTGGCCTGGTCGATGTCCCGGGCCTTGCGCCGCACGCTGCGGGGCACCCAGTCCTGCCGCCGGGCCAGGTCGATCACCGCCCCCCGGATGCGCTTGGACACGTAGGTCTCGAATTTGATGCCCTTGTCCGGGTCAAATTTGTCCACCGCGCCGGCCAGGGTGAGCAGGCCCTCGTTGACAATATCGTCCACCTGGGCAAAACTGCTGTAAACACCCCGCACCTGGAGGGCAATGGTCTTGACCAGCCCCATGTAGCGCATTACCAGGGGCCACTTCAGCTCCTCGCTCCCGGTGCGCTTGTAGGCCTGAAACAGCTCCTCGGTGGTAAGGGCGTCCAGCTCCTCCTGGCTCCAGGTCAGCTTTTCCCCGGTCATACCGCGGCCGCCTTTCGTTCCGGCCGGGTCTGGGCGGTATCCAGTGTGATGTTCCCCAGGGACTGTATCTGCACGTCGCTGGTGATCTCGTTAAAGGAGAGCACATAGACCCCAGGATAGAACTGGGACAGCATCCGGCTGAGATAGACCCGGATAACCTGGCTGGTAAGGACGATGGGGGTCTGAGACAGGTCGCTGAATTTTTTCAGGTAGTCGGCCAGCTGGGTGACGATGGACTGCATCAGATCGGGGCCCATGGCCAGGTAGATACCCTGCTCGTTCTTGCTCAGCGAGCTGATAACCCGCTTCTCCACCTCGGCGTCCAGCGTGACCACCCGAAGCTGGCCATGCTCACAGAAGCGGCGGGTGATGGTGCGGCTGAGGGCCACGCGGATATTCTCGCACACCATATCCATATCCTTGGTGGTAACCAGGGAGTCCACGGCGGTCTCCAGAATGGTGGCCAGGTCCCGGACGGGGACCCCCTCCTTCAGCAGACCCCGGAGGATGCGCTCCAGGTTGGCGTAGGACAGCACATTGGGGATGGCCTCCTCCACCAGCTCGGGGGCGGTCTTTTTCAGGTTCTCCACCAGCTGCATCACCTCCGCCCGGCCCAGAAGCTCATAGGCATGGCGCCGGACCACCTCGCTCAGGTGGGTCTGCATAACGGACAGGGGGTCGATGACGGTATAGCCGTAAATCTCGGCCATCTCCTTGTTCTCGGGCAGAATCCAGCGGGAAGGGATGCCGTAGGCGGGCTCGATGGTCTCGATGCCGTCGATCTCGCCGGCGGGGCTGACGGGCTCCAGGGCCAGGTAGTAGTCCACCAGAATCTCGCCCCGGGCCACCTCCTCCCCCTTGATCTTCACCACATACTGGTTGGTACCCAGCGCGGAGGAGTCGTGGAGGCGGATGGAGGGAATCACAAAGCCCATTTCCTGGGCATACTGGCGGCGGAAGATTACGATACGGCTGATCAGCTTGCCGCCGCTGTTCTCGTCCACCAGGGGAATCAGGCTGTAGCCGAACTCCATCTCGATGGGGTCCACGGTGAGCAGCCCATAGACGTTGTTGATGTCCTTGTAGTAGTCGGTCTCGCTGGGGGCCATGGTCATGTCGGCCTCGGCCGGGGCCTCCGGCTGGACCAGCTCGGCGGCCTCCTTGCGCTCCATACGCCCGCTCATCAGGTAGCCCAGCACAGCCAGCGCCACGCCCACCACCAGCAGAGGGAGGGTGGGGGTGCCAGGGATCAGTCCCAGGATGACCAGCACCGCGCCTGCGGTGAGGATGGCCCGGGGCTGCCGGGCAAACTGCTGGATCACGTCGCTGTTCAGGCTGCCGTCGGACACCGACCGGGTGACGATCATGCCGGTGGCGGTGGAGATCATAATGGAGGGCAGCTGGGAGACCAGACCATCGCCGATGGTGGCGATGGAGTAGGTCTGGGCCACGGTGCCCAGGTCGCCCACGCCGTTCATGGAGCCGATGATGATGCCGCCGATGAGGTTGATGGCGGTGATAATCAGGGACATGGTGGCGTCGCCCTTGACAATCTTGGTGGCGCCGTCCATAGCGCCGTAGAAATCGGCCTCCCGCTGGATTTTGCCCCGGCGCTCCCGGGCCTGCTGCTCGTTAATCAGGCCGGAGGACAGGTCGGCATCAATGGCCATCTGCTTGCCGGGCATGGCGTCCAGGGTGAAGCGGGCGGCCACCTCGGCCACGCGCTCGGCGCCCTTGGTGATGACGATAAACTGCACCAGCACGATGATAAAGAAGATGATGATGCCCAGCACGATGTTTCCCTGGGTAATAAGCTGGCCAAAGGTGCGGATCACCGCCGTGCCCACCTCGCCGCTGCCGTCGTAGCTCAGGATGGACCGGGTGGTGGATACGTTCAGGCCCAGCCGGAACAGGGTGGTAATCAGCAGCAGGGATGGGAAGATGGAAAATTCCAGCGCCTCGGAAATGGTCATTGTCACCATCAAAATCACGATGGACAGAGAGATGTTAATAATAATCAGGATATCAAGCAAGCTCTCATGCACGGGAATAATCAGGAACATGACGATGACCACTACCATAAGCGCTATGCTGTTTTGAAAAATACGCCGCATGGTGTCATCCTTTCCTGAAACACTATCAAAACGCCCCGAAGGGCCTTATTCTCGAACCTATCGGACCTCCTGGTCCAGCTTGAGGACGTATACCAGCACCTCAGCCACCGGACCGTAGAGGTCGGGCGGGATCTCCCGATCCAGCTTTGTGGAGGCGTAGAGCGCCCGGGCCAGGGGGACGTTCTCCACCACGGATACGCCGCTCTCCTCGGCCACCTTCACAATGCGCAGAGCCAGCTCATCAACGCCCTTGGCCACCACCACTGGCGCGTTGTCCTCCTGCTCATGGTAGCGCAGGGCAACGGCGAAGTGGGTGGGGTTACGGATGACCACGTCGGCCCCGGGCACCTGCTGCATCATGCGCTGCTGGGCCCGCTGGCGCTGGATCTGCTTGATCTTGCCTTTGACCTGGGGGTCGCCCTCGGTCTGCTTATACTCCTCTTTAATCTCCTGCTTCGACATTTTCAGCTGGCGCTCGTAGTCCCACCACTGATAGAGATAGTCGAAGAAGGCCAGGGCGGTGAAGGCCACCGCGATTTGAAGGACCAGCGTGACGATGTCCTGAAAGAGGATGGAACAGGACTGCCACAGGCTCATGTTTAAAAACCGGCTGAAGCTGATCGCCACATTGCTGAAGTAGTTGTAGATCAGAAAGAGCAGAATGGTGATTTTCAGAATGCCCTTCACAGCCTCGATGATGCTACGCAGGGAAAACAGCCGTTTGAAGCCCTGAAGTGGGCTGATCCGGTTGAATTTCGGCTTGATGGACTCGCCGGCCACCAGCATCTTGGTCTGAAAGAAGGTGACGCCGACGGCCAGCAGGGCCGTTACCGCCAGGAAGGGGCCGGCCATGACCACAAAGGACAGGGCCGCCGTTTTAAACAGCTCTCCAATCAGGCCGGAGAGCATCCCCGGGGAGCCGTTGGCCATGTAGTAGAAGCACAGGTGCAGCAGGTCCTTGACCTGTTGCAGAATCACGCCGCCCATCATCTGAATCATGAACAGACTGCCGATGAGGGTGGCGACGGCGACGGCGTCCTTGCTCATGAGGACGTTACCTTTTTTTCGTTCGTCTCGCCGCTTTTTTGGTGTTGCCTTTTCGGTTTTGGAGTCGCCGGCCACGGAGTGATCCCCCCTTTGTCAGCCGAATTGTGGGTGTGCCGTCAACCTGACATGAGGGGCAGAATCCGCTGGAGGGTGAGAAGCATCTCGGCCTCGGCGTTCAGCAGGAAGTCGCTGAAGGGGTTCATCAGAAGCATCACCATCACCAGACCCACAATCACCTTCAGCTCGATGTTGATGGCGAACACGTTAATCTGAGGGATGACCTTCATCAGGATGCCCATGCCCACCTGGCCCATCAGCTCCGCCGCCAGCACCGGCATGCACAGCTTCACGCCCAGAAGGGTGCAGTCAATAAAAATCTGGATCATGGCTCCATAGAAGCCGTCCCCCAGCGCCACCTGTCCGAAGGGGACCGCCAGGTTGGAGGTGGCAAAAATGCGGATCAATGTGTGGTGGCCGTTGGCCACAAAGAACAGCAGGGACATCAGCACATTGAGGGCGGTGGAGGTGGCCGTTACCTGGATGCCCGAGGCCGGGTCATAGGTGGAGGCCATGGACAGGCCCATCTGCATGTCAATCACGGAGCCCGCCATCAGGGGGATATAGAAGAACAGGTTGACAATCAGCCCCAGCACATAGCCCAGGAACACCTCCATCAGGAAGGTGAAGGCCAGTCCCAGCAGGGTGGCCGGCATCTGGAGCTGCTGGGCCGTCATGGAAAAGACGCACAGGGACAGCAGCAGCACAAAGCCCGCCTTAATCAGATTGGGCACGCCCCGCCGCCCCAGCAGGGGGTTGAACACCACGAAGCCGGTCATGCGGCCGGTGATCATCAGAAAGAGGGTGAGGGAATTCCAGTCCATAGGGGCCCCCTAGCGCGTACCCATCAGCTCAAAAATCCGATGGGTATAGTCCAGAAGGGTCTCCATCATCCAGCCTCCCCCTACGAGGAGGACCAGAATCACCACAATCAGCTTGAGGATAAAGCCCAGGGTCTGCTCGTGAATCTGGGTAACGGCCTGGAAGATGGCGATGAGCACGCCCACCACCATACTCAGCACCAGCATGGGGCCGCCCAGCTTGATGGCGACCCAGATGCCCTCCCGCAGGATTTGGGTAACTAAGCTTGTGTCCATGTCCCCTCCTTACCCAAGGCCGAAGCCCTGCACCAGCGTCTTGAACAGCAGCTGCCACCCGTCCAGCAGGATAAACAGCAGCAGCTTAAAGGGGGTGGAGATCATAGAGGGCGGGAGCATGACCATACCCATGGACATGAGGGTGGAGGCCACCACCATGTCGATAAGCATAAAGGGGATATACAGCAGGAAGCCCAGGGTAAATGCGTGTTTCAGCTCGCTGGTGACAAAGGCGGGGATAATCACCATAAGCGGCAGCTCCACAGCCTCCTCCTCCGTTGCCGGAAGGGGCTCCCCAGCCATCCCGCAGTACAGCTCCAGGCTCTGCGGCTCCGTCCAGCTGGCCATAAACCGTTTAAATGGCACCTGAGCCCGCTGGAAAAATTCCTGCTGGCTGATCTCCTCCGCCTGATAGGGGGCGAAGGCCTCCTCGTTGACGGCGGACAGGGTGGGGCTCATGGTAAAGAGGGTCAGAATCAGGGCCATGCCCACCAGCACCATGTTGGGCGGGGTCTGCTGGGTGCCCATGGCGTTGCGCAGGAAGGAGAAGACCACCACATACCGGGTGAAGGAGGTCATCATGATGATCAGCGAGGGCAGGAGCATCAGGACGGTGGTCAGAAACAGAATTTCCAGTGTCTGCACACTTTCCCCATTTACATTGATCAGCGCGTCGGTCGGCATCCTTCCTCACCTCGATTCTTCACCGGCACTTCGGATTATTTCTTCTCTCTCAGCCGCTGCATCAGGGCGCGGAAGTCGGCGGGCCGTCTCTGCTCCGGCCCATCCGGCGGTGCGGGCGCTTCCCAGCACTCCCCCTCCTCCCGGGTCAGCTCAGCCAGCAGGGTGAGCCCCGCAGGCGTGCTGCCCAGCAGCAGGTATCGCTGGCCGGCCTTGACCACCAGCACGCTCTGGTCCCGGCCCACTGCGGCCCGGTCCAGCACCTGGAGGCGGCCGCCGCGGCCTGCGGCGAGAAATCCGCCCCCCAGATTCTGTCCCGCCCAGCGGGTGAAGACCCAGGCGCCTGCCAGCACCAGCAGGATAATGGCCAGCAGGCTGAGCACAGAGAGGACCTGGGACCAGTATTCCATCAGGGCTCGCCTACGATGGAGGTGACGGTCTTCAGCACGCGCTCGGGCTTGAAGGGCTTGACGATAAAGTCCTTGGCCCCAGAGCGGATGGCGTCAATCACCATTGTCTCCTGGCCCATGGCGGAGCACATGACCACATTGGCGTTGGCGTCGGCGGCGCGGATGGCCTTCAGGGCCTCCAGGCCGTCCATGTTGGGCATGGTGATGTCCATGAGCACCAGGTCGGGCTTGATCTCGTTGTACTTCTCCACCGCCATCGCGCCGTCCTCGGCCTCGAAAATCTCGGTATAGCCGGCCTTGCTCAGAGTGTCCTTGATGACCTTGCGCATGAAGGCAGCGTCATCGACTGTAAGAATCTTAGCCATAGTTAACCATCCTTTTCAAAAATAGTTGATGTATACTTCTGTATATTTAAAGGGCTCAGCCCTGGGTCAGCACGTTGATATCGGGCTTTTGCAGAATCTCGGTGATGCGGATACCAAAGTTGTCGTCGATCACCACCACGTCGCCCTTGGCCACGCACTGCCCGTTCACCAGCAGGTCCACCTGGTCGCCGGCCAGTTTGTCCAGCACCACCAGCGAGCCCTTGGAGAAGGAGAGGATATCCTGAATCTTCCGGCGGGTCCGGCCGATCTCCACCGCCACCTCCAGGGGGACGGAGAGGATCAGGTCCAGATTGTCCTTCTGTTCCTGATTCAGCTGGGCCTCGGCGGCCAGCTCCTTCATGCGGTTAGGCTGCGCATTGATGACCTTGGGGTCCGGCGGTGCGGGGGGCTGCTGGGGCGGGTACATGGGGTAGGGCGGATAGGGGTAGGGGTACTGGCCGTAGGGGGGGTAGCCCGGGTAGCCGGGCATCTCCCCTGCCGGGGGCATACCTGGAGGCGGGGCCATCGGCGGGGGGGGCGCCGCCGGAGCGGCG
>ERZ808037.494-NODE-494-length-36368-cov-13.013860_pt1 | contig 36368 bp, 45 predicted proteins | sample MGYA00380190_ERZ808037 | MGnify/ENA primary metagenome ERZ808037 (study PRJEB31490, sample SAMN06133399) | mouse gut metagenome | isolation source: J9 | host: mice | place: China: Chengdu | collected 2015-05 ...
CGCCTTCCGGGCGCAAGCAGGTAATAGCCCCTTATAGGGGCAGAGCAGGCTACCGGCTAAGCCGGTAGTCCTGACTTATGCTGTTAGAAGAAGTGTTCCCTAGAGCGTGTTTGTATTATATCCGATGGTAGGAAAGATTGTATATGGAAGAAAAACTTAGGATTTTTCGTTTGTTTTTTGCAGTATATAACATTTTTTGGTATAATAGTCATGTTGTAGACTATTGGAGGATAAAGTGCTATGCCAGGAAGAAATTTTTCTTACCATGAACAGAAGGAAACAGATTATACCTTGCAGCTTCGGCAGCTTTTAACGGAACTGCCGCCGTATGCCAAGGATTATTTCCGTGCCGCGGAACAGAAGACCAGTGCGAAAACCCGGATATCCTATGCCTATGACCTGCAGGTGTTTTTCCGTTTCCTGATAGATAAGAATCCTGCATTATCTGGCAGGGGTATGAATGAGATAACACTGAAAGATGTCGATTTGCTGACAGGCAGTGACATTGAAGAATATCAGGAATACTTAAAATATTACGAGTCCAGTAATGGAGAGCAGAGGAACGGGGCATCCAGTATTGCAAGAAAGATGTCTTCGCTGCGGAGCTTTTTGGACTATTTTTACAAAAAAGAACTGCTGACTAAAAATGTTGCGATGCAGGTGGATATGCCGAAACTGCATGAAAAAGCAATCGTGCGTCTTGAACCGGATGAGGTTGCCATCATGCTCGATAATATCGAAACCTATGAAAACCAGCTTATCGGAAAAAAGAGGGATTTCTTTTTAAAAACGAAAATCAGGGACATTGCGATTATTACGCTTTTTCTCGGTACCGGAATCCGGGTATCGGAATGTGTCGGTCTTGACTTGAACGATGTGAATTTCCGCGAGAACAGCATACGCATAATCCGTAAAGGCGGGAATGAATCCATACTGTATTTTGGGTCTGAGGTGGAGAAAGCCCTTTTAGATTATATTGAAGGTCCGCGGGTTACGGCTGCCGCGCAGGCTGCTTCTGGCGAGGAGAAAGCCCTGTTTTTCTCTTTGCAGAAGAAGCGGATCAGCGTGCATGCGGTGCAGAACCTGGTTGAGAAATATGCGAAGGAATTTATCCCGCAGAAAAAAATTACACCGCACAAGCTCCGTGCCACCTTTGGCACGAATCTGTATCAGGAAACGGGGGATATTTATTTGGTGGCGGACGTTCTAGGCCATGCTGATGTGGGGACGACCAAGAAACACTATGCGGCCATTAAAGATCAGAACCGGAGGAGAGCTGCTTCGGTTATTAAATTGCGGGAGAAATGAAAGAGAATATACGTCAATGAATAAAAGACAGATGAGGATAAAAATATATGCATTTGTTATATATATGGATTAGTGAATATGGAAAAGTAAAAGAACAGGGTGTTAAGCTTTCTTCAAAATATAAGATAAGTGTAAAACGTACTCAGAAAACAAAAAATGGGTTACCTGTCTACGAAATTAATATACAAACAAATACAACCTTTATTGAGAATTTTTTTGGAACAGGAATTTTCGATATTGCAGTGGCGGTTGGTCAAAATGGATCAGGGAAAACTACATTAGCACATATGATAATGGAATGTGCATCAGAAGCATTACAAATTGAAAATAATCTCGGGAAGTATATTGGACATAATAAAAAATCCTGCATTTTGATATATGAAAAAACTGAAGGGGAAAATAAAAATCCTCATATTTATATAAATGCAAATAATTTTGAATATGAAATTGCTAAGTCCAATAATCAATTAACAATATCTAAATTAGATAGTGGGAATAGTTTTGTTCAACCGTTGTCCTATTTCTCAAATGTCTTTAATTCGTCTGAACTACGAGACAGTTTTGTTACGGGATATATTAATATTAGCAGTATTGTACAGCAGCAAATTTATACGCCGTCAGTAATTATGAAAAGAAATCAAGAAGAAAGGCGGAAAGCATATCATCATTATGTGGATAATAGTTATAATGCTGCTCTGTATACGCTTGCAGATATTCAAATGCAGAATGTGATTCAGTCTTACGAAGATTATCAGGCTGTTTCGTTTCTCAATTGCTTTTTCCAATCCCCTGACAGTATTAAGACAGAATTGCCAATTTTTGATAAATTGACTATACACTTTCGACCTTTTGCGGAAGAATTAGTGTTTGATCAAGAGGAGAAGCAAGATGTTCAAAAATGGCTGGATAGTTTTACGAAACCTAACTCAGGTGTGAACGAAAAGAGTAATTCAAATTTACCTAAATCTTATTATTTATCTCGTTATATTTTGGAATTCTGTAAGCTGTTTGGATATCAATATATAGTATATCAAAGAAAACCAGATTGGAAATTACATGTGATGGCATGCTTGTTTTCTGAGGTAATCGCTTTGCTTTTTGGCGCATTGTTAGATTATATATGTGATTTGCTGTCCCCAGATTTTGATATAATGAATATAAAATTTTGGGATGACTTGAAAGAATGGTTAGAAGCGGCGAAACAAAATAATGACTGCTGTAAAGACGATAATCACATGAAATATATTATTACTATGTTTAATAAATATTATAACGAAGCAAAGGAAATATTAGCAGGTGATACATATGAAGAAATAGCGCAGGGGTCCTATCGATTAGAGGATATAAAGAAGTTTCTGAGATTTTATAGAAATTCGTATACACGATACCGTATATGGACAAAATATATTTCCATTGAATTTCATCCATCATCTTCTGGAGAACTGTCAATGGTTAATTTGGTATCCTATATGTATCAAGCATTTGCAAAGCCTAATACCAATAACGAGGATATTCTGATTATTATTGATGAATTGGATGCATATCTACATCCGCGATGGCAACAAGGGATATTAAGTTGGTTGTTAAAATGGTGGCAGGATGATAATTTGTTTAAAAAATATAATATACAAATTTTTTTTACTACCCATTCACCCATCCTGCTCTCGGATATACCTGGTGATAAAGTAATATATCTTCATAAAGAGTCGCAACACATTTATCTGGAGGAGTCTAATCATAAGACTTTTGGAGCCGATATCTATATGCTATTCTATGATTCATTTTTTATGGATAAAGGTAGTATTGGCGAATTTGCTAAAAACAAAGTGGATGAATTAATAAATTGGCTAAAAAAGGACGACTCAGAGATGGGAGAAAAAGAGGTATTATATTTGCTTGAAAGTATTGGAGATCATAATGCTTTTATTCAGTTGAAACGAATGTATGAAGAAAAAAAATATAAGGCTTCAATTCCTGATGGATTTCGTTATAAATTGGAGCATCTATCGCAAGAGGAAAAGAAAATTTTAGAAGAGTATATAAGAAAGAGCGAAGAAAAAAATGATTAAGATTCAATATTGTGATAGGAAATGGGTAGAAAAATGCCATTTGGAGTATGTTAAGAAGCGTATCCAAAAAAGCGCAGCCAATATGAAAACTAAGTATGTAAAGGAGCTGGAAATTCTATTGGAACTGCAGAAAAAGTTAAACAGGAAATCAAAACCATCCAATGATGGAATGGAAGAAGCAATGGAAAATATCCGCAAAATAGCAATATACCCATATTTGGAAGAATTGATTGCAATGCAAAAAGAATGGTTTGAATTGTTTGAGAAGGATGATAGAAAGATATTGTCGGAGGCAATAAAAAATCTTTTAATTTATGATAGTTTTTATAATGGATTAGGAATTGAGATAGATCAGAAAATGATACAGTGGAATCGTCAAAAACTTTTGGTGGAAAATAATGCAAAAATATGTCCTTATTGTGGCCGCCAGTATATAACTTCGTGGCGAGAAGAGACTACTGCATGCTGCGATCATTATTATCCTAAAGAATCATTTCCTTTACTGTCAATTAATATGTATAACCTTGTTCCTTCTTGCTATGTATGTAACAGTGTTTTGAAAGGTAGAAATGTGAAAAACGAGAGTGACCTTCACTTGTACCCTTATCAGGACGATTCCGAAATATTAAAATTCAAGGTAAAAATAGAGAATGCTGGAAGCTTGTATAATATTTCTGAAGAAGCAAATTCCATAGAAATAATCAGTCAGGTAGATGATGAACCCCAAATAGCGCGAGCAGAAAAATCTCTTGAATTATTTAAATTAGAGGAAATTTACCAATACCATGTAAAAGACGCTTTCAAATTACGTAAAGCGCTAAAGGAAGAATCTAGTGAGGCGTATCAAAAAATTTTTAGCGAAAATTATAAGCAATTAGAAAATATAAGTAATTATGCTTTTTCATATAGACAAAAGGATATGTTAAATGAACCATTAGTAAAATTTAGACGTGATATTGAGGAACAATTTAAGGAGTCTTGTGCAAGCTTGGGTATAGATGATTCAGTTGGTTAAGAGAATTATATCATAACTATGAATTAAATCAGTATTTGTTTCATAGTTGAAACAAATACTGATTACACAAGTCTTATTTCTTTCAAATCTTCCATAATATAATTTTCCAGATCTTTTATTTCATTATGTGAATATCCCGTAAAAGATTTTTTACCCTTACTATTTATAAATGTAACAGCTTCGCCATGATTATATTTTATATAGTCGTAAATAATATTAGCAATGACCTTAACGATTACCTTTGAAGCAGCCGCAATTGTAACAAGCGAATCAATGGAATTAGGGGAATCACCAGTATTTAGTATTTTTGCACGACAATCACTTTGCAACTCACATTTTATTTTTTCTAAAAGATTCTCATTTTTTTATCCAAACATATTTTCATTACATACATAGACGCATTTTCTCCGATCATTTTTTCTAATAATTTGTACAAGACCATATCTCAATACAATTTCTAGCCAAAAAAGCGAACATTAAAGTTTGATATATTTATATTTCTTTTCGAATCATCGATAAAGCAGGAAAATAATCTGAGTATCAGTTATTTTCCCATTTAAAAGTTTTAATTAAGGATATGGTGTTTCGCATGCCCAAAGCTCCACAAACTACAATTTTATAGTTCGATATACGCCTTTGCACTCTTTGCTGCATATCTTAACGTAAAAAGTGAAATAATAATTGTAAATCACCTGTAAACAAGCACAAGGATTCCTGACGCGCATAAATTAAAGATATATAAGCAAGGAGATATCAATATGCAAAAAAATAGTAATACTATAAACCTAAAGAACCTGGTATTATCACGCATTGAAGAAGTAAAACAAGTAAAGAAAAATAATCAGCAAAAGGATGAGGCATTTCAAGCGCATACAAAAGAGATCCGTAATCGAATCAGTAATTTCAAAGATCAGTTTAATGATATATAGCAATTGGTGAAATCATGTACACTCTATCCGCAACATCGAATCCTATATCCTTAAGCATTTTTATCGTAAATTCCTGGATTTTGTTTAGTATTTCAATTATAGTGGGCATTGTGTCACTTGCCTGTATACATTTGCTAACTTTTCCGACTACATTGATCTCTCCGCCCAAAACATATCCTAAGTGTTCTTTTTGAATTTTAAGCCAATCTTTATCAATTAAGACGATATATTTATTATTGCATAATAGCGCATCATATGGAATAAGTTCTTTCAAAAGCGCTATCTTGCTTCTTATCTCGCTAAACTTTTCGCTCGTAAATCTGTCCGATTCGCTGTCGTATTGGGAATAAATGTTTCGATAAGTTTCATCACATAATTTTTGTATCCTTTCAAAATCAATATAATAAAACGTATCACTCAGAGAAATGTATTTTTTTAACGCTGGGTTTGAAGTATCTGTTAACAGTCTCTTTTGCTCTATATATTCATGAAACTTACTATACATATTATCTCTTTGTACTTTTACTATTACATTTTGAGCCGTTTCGGTATTATTTTGGTTGTTTTGGCTCCCCTCTATCACATCTGTAATAGCTCCCTCCGCACCAAGTAATCCGCCACCAACTTTTCCACTCAAATTAACTTCACTATTTGCCTTTTCACCAATATTTTCATTTGAATTTTCAAGTGTATGCGTTGCCTGCAACTCTTTTGGAAAGCCCTTATATTTTTGAGCTGTAAACGATTCAAGGAAATTTGTATTTAAGTATATAAAATCCATAAACTGAAAATTATCTGCGTTATTCCCCATAACTTGACCTCCTCGTAAGGTATCTCAACTAAAATGAGCATTCATGCCATTTGAAATAATATTGTAAAGAACTTAACACTTATATATTAGCACAAATATTTATTTATTTCATTACTAATATCGAATCTAACACTCTAATATTTGATGTTTTCTGAGAAATTTGTCAGGAAGATCCGGCAGACACCGGACTCTCCTTGGCAGAAATATTTAAGCAGCCGTATTAACAGCTTCCTTTAATAATCTTAGATATTTATAAATACTTTGAGGGCATTTGCATCCCTTACCTCTATAGGTTATCCTTGCTCTTGTGTCCAATCTTCTACTGTTAAACCAACCACACGGTTAAATTCTCTTGTGTTGTTCGTCACGATAATAAGCCCTCTTGACTTGGCGTGGCTTGCTATCAATGTGTCCATCGGACCAATTGGCGTTCCTTTCTTTTCAAGCTCTGCCTTGATTCTCCCATACTCTTCGGCAGCCTGTTCGTCAAATTGCAAAATTGTGATTGGGGAGAGGAACAGAGACATTGCAATACGATTTCTCTCTACTGCCATGCTCTTCTCAACACCATGCCTCAATTCTGCATAAGTAATTGCTGAAATGCACAGTTCTTCCGGATCATGCGAAAGAAATTTTCTAATCACAGTATCTGGTTTATGCTTAATGGCATAAATGCAGATGTTTGTATCTAACATATACTTCATAGAGGCTCACGCTCCTGCTCCACAGACTTTTCACGCCCATCATTCATGAAATCCTCTGAAAAAAAATTTAAGCTGTTTAAAAATCCAGACCATTTGTTTTCCTTTGGCATTAATATGACAACATCTCCGATTTTGTTTATAGCTACTTCCTCATCACTAAACCGATACTCTTTTGGCAGTCTTACCGCTTGGCTTCTGCCATTTTCAAATACTTTTGCCATCATCATCTTTAAACACCTCCCTATACTATAGTATATACCATGATATATATCATGTCAATGCAATCAGAGTCTGTTTTTACTTTTTCACAGTAAAAATATATCACAATAACACTCCGATTGTCTGCATTTCATAAGAGGGCCACTTCCGTTCCAAGGCATTTCCAGCAAATAAACAGACTCCTAGTTAACAGTGGTAACGTTTTTTCTGCCTATGTCTTCCAGAAACAGGGCATGATTTCGATTTGGTTTCCTAAAATCATGGGCTATTTTCGACAACAGCTTATTATAGGATACCCGCACATTTATTGCGGATTTATATTCGATATTCTTTATCATGAACATTCTTATAAATTATATACATTCTGCTTGTGCGTCATATCTTTTGCCTGTTTAAATAAAATAATCAGTAGGACTCTTATTAATGCAATTCAGGATTTAGTAAATATTTTAGTCAATATCTTTTGCCCATTACAGAATATACTTTTATACACACAATCTAATTTCTCAAATTACTTAAAATTTTTTATTACCTCTCATTTCTTTCGTGTATCCCGTATAATATGTTGAAACTGCATTATCCAGTACACTTTGCACAAATTCAGGATTTTTCCTAATGAACCCCAAACTTATCCATTGGAATACCGGAGCATACAGAAACTTATTATACACACTTTGCTCTCGCATTTTTTTATGTATTTTGCCTATTCTGTTGATATAAGTAGTTAAAGGAATACTCCTTTCCAGATGATCTATAATCGTTAAGGAGGCTTGCCGTCCGGACTCAATGGCAAAGTATATACCTTCTCCTGTCATAGCATCAATCAAACCAGCGGCATCACCGACTAATAGTACATTATCCTTTATTGGTTTTCTCACAAAATTGCCATATGATACAAATGCTCCTTTTATGCTATTTATATCCATAACGCCCTGGCTTTCAAAATATCTTTTATATCTGGCGGGCTTTTTCTTCATTCCCCTAATATAAAACTCACCAAGACCTACACCAATTCTATCCTTACCAGGTATTCTCCATGAATATCCCCCAAGAATTCCAGAAAAATCTATTTTTATGGTATCTTCATCTGAAAGATTAGGAATAAATTTCTCAAAACACAGAACCGATGCTTTCCACGAATGCCCTACATAAGATCTTACTTGACTATTAATGCCGTCAGCGCCTATTAAAACACGATATGGAATTCTTGTGCTATCAGATAGTACAATTACACTTTTATCATAAATAATTTTATAATTTTTTTGACCATCATATACCATACCGCCGACTTTCCTATAATATTTCAGTAGCTCATTATCAAGTTCGGTTCTGTTAATCACTCTATAAGCATTATCCACTGTATACTTTCCGATAATTTTACTGTTATATAAGAGTTCAATTTTATGTATATCCCTCATATCCATGTTACCAAAATTCAAATCTTTATAAATATGATGAAGCATTTTAATGGATTTTACCGTTAATACACCTGCGCATAGTTTTTCCCTTGGAAAAATTCGTGTATCAATTATACAAGTCTTATACCCTTTCCGTTGCAAAACTGTTCCTGCTGATACTCCGGCCGGACCACCACCGATAATTACTGCATCTACCATATTCTTACCTCCTATTAATGACGGATAATATTTAGTTATCTTTCATCAGGAGGTGTTATCATGTCATATTTGGGAATGAAAAATGATGGATTGTATGCTTTTGCAAACGGAGAAGAAATTTTTATAGAGCATTATGAGAAAAAATGGAATGAAATATTGTCAGATTCCTATTATCATACAGAATTATTGAGCTATGGTCATAAATTTAGACCCCGTCTTGTTTATTGGGGATATTGTGCCGGTAAATCTATAACAGGCATGAATGCAAATGATTATGATGCCATAGCGCAGGTTGCAGTATGCATTGAATTAGTTCATAAAGCATCAATTCTTTTAGATGACTATATTGACGGAGATACGGCAAGGCATGGTATTGACGCGTTTCACATTACCCATGGCCCAGAGCGTACAATGATTTTCTCATTAAACATCTTGTGCCGGTCTTTGAGAATAATTAATGATACTTTTATGGAATATATTGATGATTCAACATACTCTAAAGTTAGCATGAAGCTGGTCATACAGACTTTAGAGGACATGACCTTAGGCGTTTTAAGGGAGCTTGATTTATCAGATGATGTTTCAATGCAGAAATTGGATGATGTAAAGGAAATAATGCATCTGGAAACAGCCAGTTTGATAACTAACAGCTTATTGGTCGGTTATCTTTTATCTCAAAATAAAGAGATGGACAATATAAACCTGTTTCAGGAAATTGGAAAAGATTTAGGATATATTTTCCAGGTTTTAAATGACTTGGAACCATTCTGCTCAAAAAGAAATAACGATCATAAAGGAAGCCTGAATACAGACATAAGCCGTAACAGAAAAAATATTTGTGTTCCACTGTTATACATTTATCTAACGTCAAAAGAAAAGCGAAAACTAGAAAATATTCCGACAGAAGAAAAAGACTCATTATTATTGAATCTTTTTCAGAAATATCGTATTCAAGAGAAATTATTTAATGAGATAAGCAATGTCTGCAAACGCATACATAACAATATTTCCCTGATGGCCGGAAAGTCCCAGTTGCAGGAATGGTGCAACCACTTCGATGCCTTTGTGGATTCCGTTATTATTGTCAGCAAAAAAAGACTCGAATAAAATCATGGGATATATTCAACTAATGATATCGCAGCCTGCACCGTTGCTGCAAAATTTATAGCTGCAATGATATAGGAAGCAGCATATGCCACAAACGGCTTTTGGGGATACTCAGGAGCCTTTTCAAGCATTAATATTTTTATTTGGCCCATAGCTTGCAGAAGTTCTAAATGCCTTTGTTTTTTTCTACTCCTTGCAGCCATATTTTGTATAGTATTACATTCCCTGATTTCTTTATCAACAAGTTTTGTGATCAAGCTTTTTATGCAAAAATAGCTACATAAAGAAAAAACGGGAAACATAATTACAATCGCCAGTGTAACAATTGCCCATAGATAAAATACCCCTGTTTTGCTTAATATCTCATCCATATGCACTGCATAATAGTTTGTGAATGTTATGAGGTAAAGGAGAGCAATAAAACCGAATCCTACAAGGAAAAACATATTGCTTTGCTTATTGGTCAACGAAGCAAGCTTGACTATCCACTCTGTTTTATGCGGTCGGGTATGGTCATAAATGGAAATCTGATTTGCATCTTTTGAGCAATCATGTGCCAATCTTATAAGATTAATATATTGCATATATCCGATTAGACATAGTGCAATGATGATGTATAATGCAGTATAGGCAAATATTTTTATCGGAAGTCCTAATGGGCGCCTAATTATGTAGATAACTACCGGCAGAATAAATGCAGGTGCAATTAATATAAATGGCCAGTTCAGGTTGGAATACATTCTTTTTTCCAATCGTGTGCGCGCCAACAGCAGGGTATTATCCCCTGCCATCGCTGTTCCTATATTGTTTAAAAACTCATATGTTTGCTTTATTGAATATATGTCAAAATAGACTATAACGACAAATCCAGCAACAAGTATCCCGATCATTGGCAATTTATGAATTGAGAAGTAGTTGCAATTTATACAAACAGAAATTAAAAGAAACATAATAATATGATATACTTTGTATGGAATATCCGCTATTAATTTAATCAACTTTCCAAAAGATAAATAGCTTCGTAAAAATTGAATCATAATGTAGCCCTCAACTTTTTTATACTTAGCAGATAACTAAATATTATCGCTTATACATTATAACACAAAAATCTACATTTTTCTTTATGATTTTCTATTTTGTTTAAATAGTTCAATTATTTTCTTAGTTTATCTACTAACGCCCTCTTGATAATTTTCCTGTTTTGGGGATAAGCGAAAAGATATTTCTTTGCTGGCGAGTGTTTTGCTAACTCTTTGATGTATGCCATCAATAATCCTTATCCATGCATTAAAATAGGAGGGTCAGGATTATATACTATTCCCGGCCCTCTAAAAACAGGCAATCAGCCAACCGTTTCATAACCGTGGCTTAATAAAAAAATCCGGAAAAAATATGTCGGTTCTCTATACAATGTGTTAATTAAACAGCCGCATTAACAGCTTCCTTTAATAATCCCAGATATTTATAAATATTTTGAGGGCATTTGCATCCCTTACCTCTAAGAAAATATACGGTTATTGTATTATCTTTGCTGAATACTACGGAAGTCAGCTTGTTGTTGATCCACCCCTGTGTTTTTAATGGAACGTTGATATTGTGCTTCTTCATCAGATATAATACAAGATGGTTGCCTGTATCCAATAAATTATTCTGCAATAACTTATTCATCCTGATACATTCCTCAGCATCCGCGACTTTGGCCTCAAGCGCTTTTTGCTGCATTTCGATTTCTTTTTGATGTTTGGCTTGACGTTGTAACTCTAATTCGCGTTCCCTTTCTTCTCTCGTTTTTATGTAATTCTCCCGGTAGCCGCTATAATGAGAGGCGAGCTTGGGATCGCCTAATTCAATTAGTGCAGATATTTCTACTATATTAATAAAATCACCATTCGCTTCTTTTTTGGCAAGCATTCTTTTGTAACCTTCAAAGCCTTTGAATGATATATTTCTATTCAAAATCTCTGATATCGTGGAAATATCAAAATCTTCTTCAAGTTTGAAATATTTAACAGCAAGAATGCCTTCGCAGTCATTCCACACCGTATAATCTGTAAAATAACTGTCTTTTTTTAATTCAATATAAAAGCCGTGCAGCTCTTTATTTCCTGTTATGGTTTCTATAGGATATAAATTCAGCCAATACTTGACAGCTGTATTGTTTTTCGTTTTTGAAAAGTCAATGCAGTGTACCTTGACAGATTCCATTTCATCAAATTTTATTTCTTTTAAAGTCATAATTATTCCTCCTAATTTTGTGAGATTATCCTGATTATTATTCAAGAATATTTGTTGCATCATGTTCAGGTTTTCAAATCATCAAAAAACAGGAAAATGATCTGAGTATCAGATATTTTCCTGTTTAAAAGCTGTGATATAATATTTTAAATAAGAATATGATATTTTACATACCCAAAGTCCCACGAGCTACAGTTTTATGCTCTGTAGTTACAAATTCCTATGCATTTGTGCATAAAAGACTTTCTGCTTCTGCAAATTCTTCTTCGGTATAACCGCAGGATATAATCTGAGCCTTTGTTAAATTAGCCTGAATCATCCTCTCGATAGCATTAAGTCGTTCTTTTTCAATGCCTTTTTCAATGCCTTCATTATAACTCATTTCCTTAATAGCTTCCGACCAATTGCACATAGTCTGCATCCTCCCTTCCAGTTCGGCTGTCATAATCATTCCATATTCCTCTGTAAGTATACGTTTCTTTTCTTCCACGCTCGACTTGGAAAGCAGTTTTTCCAGCATGGAAATTAACACGTTTTGGGAATCTTTTATGGGTTCCCCATTTCTTACATTGATAATGATGCCACGCATCAAATCTATGTTATATGGATTTTTCTTATTTCCATAAACGGAATTTCTGTCAAGATATATTTCCTCAATGGAGTCACCGTCTTCACTATTGTCCAAACACAGCCAAATGCTTCGAACTTTTTTTAAACTATCATAATCGCTATGGTAAAATTCAGTCTGTTTCTGTGCAGAAATCATCCTGGCAAGATAAAATATGATTCTGTTTTCCAAATGATATCCTAATTTACCGGGATCTGAAGATCTTTGAGCCTCCAAATTAATCAGAAATTTCATTTCCGTTTCCTTATGATATGCAGTAAAACGGATATCGAAGAATATTTTTCCCTCTCCGGGAATATTATCTTCCGTATTGGATGCATTTACGCGTCCCATGTTTGATAGCCCTGCATCCAGTGGTCTTGTCCCGATCTCAATATCTTCTCCAATACTGGCCATAATATCCTCGATCAGCATATCTTTAAATTCCTGAACAGCATATTTTAAAATCCGTGCCAGTATTTGCTTATCTGCCAGAAGGAATTTTATATTTGCGTCATAGGAACTGGCATTATTTGTGACTTCAACTGCCTGTGCCAAATTAGTATCTGTCATCCTATCGTCCTTTCCTTGTATTTACTGTAGTAACAAGGTTTTTTCAAAATGTGGTGAAAAAACTGTTGCATTATTTCTTATTATACTTGACTTGCTTAATAATATCAATGATCACAGACTATAAAAACTTCTTTGTTTTGGTAATAAAGCCCCCAAAAATTCCGTTTAATGGTCCGTGCCATACCCGCTTGCAACAGTATTTTCGCTACTATCCGTAATTTCAATTAAGCGGTCAGGCTGCCATCCCTTATAGTGCACCTCTCTGATTTCTCCAAAAACGGATATGTCGTAAATTCTGAATTCTTCATCATAGCAATCAGACATATCAAGATAATTAATAAGTTCCGTTTCTGTGTATATTTTCCCATATACTTCACTGTCAATTAATTTTTGTACCAGATAATTATGCATAAATTATTTCCTCCGTATTGTATTTATTTAGTAATGAACCCTGACTAAAATACCAGCTATCTATGCCGTAAATGTTGTGACTTTTTCTTGTTAATGTGTATTTATCACATTTATATGAAAATTTATCATGCTTTCTTGCCATGACGTACACCTCCATTTTCTCTAATAAAGGCAGGTTGCATTTCCCGTTTGCCACCCGCCTTGTTATAATCCGATAATTTTATTAGTATTCCTGTCATAAAAAAGGCGGTACGGATTGCCTTTTAACAAGTAGCAGGAAATGCCACATTCCAGTATTCAATCCTCTGCAGAATACTGTACGGCTGAATAACTGCCATCTCATAAATCTGCTTGGCTATGGTTTCTGGCTGCATGGCAAAGTATATGCCAATACCCTTCCATGTTCCTTTTGTTCCGTTGATACCATTGTAAAGCTTTATGGGTATGCCGGTCCAATAACGCAGATTTTCCGTATAGTCATCAATAAGCACATCTGATGGACGTATTCCGCCGATTTTTTTCAGTGCATTTTCTTTTCTGCTTCCGCAGGGACAGTATAACTGTCTCCCTTCCGGCAGATTAAGATGCTTTGCCACCCATGCTTTTTTATCTGACTCAGAATGGCTGTCCTGAAATACGCAGGATAAAATATACAGTTCAATATCGGGAAGCTGATCCAATAACCTGAAAGCTGCCACGACATTTTCCTGTATGGGAATACTGGAAAAATACCCTTTCTGGGTTAAGCGTTCCTGCGGTACATCCTGCCAGACCGCAAGTACACCGTCCAGATCAAAAAAAATTCTCTGTTCGTTCATACAAAAACAGGCAGCTTTTACACTGCCGCCTCCTTCCCCCATAGATAAAATTAATACGAAAAAGAAATTGAAGATAACAAAAGCACCTGAGCTGAACTCAGGTGCGACTTGATGATACATTATTTAAGATTGCAGTATCCGGCAATTGCCAGACTTTGCTTGGGCAGTCATCTCTAAATTAATTAGCCTTATTAACTGCTGTTTTTAACAGTTCCAAATATTTATAGATACTCTGAGGGCATTTACATCCTTTACTCTTATAGAAATATACCGTTATTTCGCCATTTTGGGTGAATACTACAGAATCCAGCTTGTTGTTGATCCATCCTTGGGTTTTTAACGGAACATCTATATTATGTCTTTTTAGCAGATACAGAATCAGATGTTTTTCATTATCCAGTAAATCATTTTTCAGTAATTTGTTTTTCTTGATGCAGTCCTCAGCGTCTGCAATTCTGGCGTCAAATTCCCGTTGTCTTTCTTCTTCCAGCTTCTGCTGCTCAATCTGTTGTTGCTTTTCCTGCTGTTGCTTCTTTTGCTCCTGCTGTATCAGATAAAGCTCCCTGTATTTGCCGTAATGATCCGCTAGTCTGCCCTCGCCGATCAGTTCCAGAGCATGGATTTCTGCCAGATTGATAAATGCGCCATTTGCTTCCGTTTGGGATAGATATTTTTTAAATCCCTCTGTCCCCTTAAATTCTACGTTCTGGCACATAATCTCAGCTGCTTCAGCTACATCCAGTTCTTCCCTCAGTGTAAGGTATTTAACAGCAATCCCCTTTCCGCAGTCATTCCATACCAAATAATCCGTAAAACTGTCATAGCTGACCACTTCAATATAAAATCCCTTCAGTGATGAGTTGCCGGTTATGTCTTCCGCAGGGTAAAGACCGCATTTCTTCTTGATAACTTTTCCATTCTTTGAAAATTTATTGCAGAGAATGTCTACTGTATCTAACTTATCAAATTCTATTTCGCTTAAAATCATGGTAATGTTCCTCCTTTTTTGCATTTTTTATCAAAAAAAATCCTGAAATGTTTTTATCCTATTTGGACATATGCGTGCACATCAACCGGATTAACCCATACATGGAGAACCGGCCGGTCTTTATAATGTTTCAGCAGTTTACGATCCCAAGGATAGACAGCTCCGCCGTTCTTGCTGTATATGGTTATTGTGCTATACTTGTATAATATGTCGTTTAATACCATGTCCTGCTCCTCCCTTTTTTGAATTGCGCGTTCCTTCATCAGAAGCCATGAAAAGTGAATTTTGTAATTGAGAATAATAAAAGCACCTGAGCTTGTGCCCAAGTGCAATTCGACAATACAATATTTACAATGATTTTCAAAACGGTATTCCTGTTAAGGCTAATCTCCTCAATGAAATCGTCGTCCTCCGCTGCTGTTTGAACATATAAACCTTTATTTGTCCTATACAGTTTGAAGTTCTGCAAGCTGTTCTACTTCTGCCACACTGAGTTCAGAGCATTCTGCAATTTTCTGTTTCAATCAATGCTCCTCTCATCATATCACCTACACCTTCCTGCACATTTTCGTATTTCCGTGATCGTAAAAAGCGGGATATCAGACAATCTTTAAAAGGCTTGACAAACTGGCACAGTAGGAGTAATCGGTGCATTGGACAAGCGCACAATTATCACCTATGCATTTGCGCATAAAGCACTTTCTACTTCAGTAAATTCTTTTTCGGTATAGCCAAAAGATAAAATTTGTTCTTTTGTGGCGCCAGCCTGAATCATTCTTTCAATAGCGTTAAGGCGCTCTTTTTCCATACCTCTCTCCAAAATAGCTTCTGACCAATTACACATAGTCTGCATCCTCCCTTCCAGTTCGGTTGTCATTATCATTCCAAATTCCTCTGTAAGTATACGCTTCTTCTCTTCCACGCTTATTTCGGAAAGCAGCTTCTCCAGCATGGAAATCAAAGTATTTTGGGAATCCTTTATGTTTTTTCCAATTCTTACGTTGATGATGATGCCTCGCATTAGAGCTATGTCATACTTATTCTTCTTACTTCCAAAAACGGTATTCCTGTTAAGGCTAATCTCTTCAATGGAATCACCGTATTCGCTGCTGCTCAAACATAGCCATATGCTACGGACTTTTTTCAAATTATCGTAATCACTGTGAAAAAATTCAGTCTGTTTCTGCGCGGAAATCATTCGAGCAAGATAAAATAAAATTCTGTTCTCCAAATGATAGCCTAATTTAGCGGGATCTGACGAACGTTGAGCCTCTAAATTAATCAGAAATTTCATTTCCGTTTCAATATGATATGCCGTAAAACGGATATCGAAGACAATTTTTCCTTCTCCGGGGATATTATCCTCTGTGTTGGCTGTGTTTACGCGTCCCAAATTTGAAAGCCCCGCATCCAGCTGTCTCGTTTCGATTTCAATATCCTCTCCGATGCTGACCATGATATCTTCGATTGCCATATCCTTAAATTCAGAAATGGCATACTTTAGAATCCGTGCCAGTATCTGTTTGTCTGCGAGCAGGAATTTTATGTTTGTATCATAGGAGCTTGAAACATTTGCCGCTTCAACCGCCTGTGCTAAATTTGTATCTGCCATTTTATCTTCCTTTCTTCGGTGTATGCTTACAATAGCAGGCCTTTCTTAATCTGCCCAAATCCCTGTTGCGCTGTTTTTATTATACCTGACCTGTGCAATAATATCAATCTTTCTGCCCGTGAAATGTTAAGTCGATATTTGCCAATTCTTTTTAGGAGTGGAAATAATTAATAATCTTCCCTATGGATTTTTCCGGACAATCAATTCATCTATATGTTTGCCAAGCAGAATGCTCAGCGAATAGAAATGATCCAGTGATGGAAGCGTCTGGCCTTTATACCATCTGTAAACCGGCTGCGGACAGCATAAATGAAGGTACTCCTGTACGTATTTTACATTGAATCCTGTTTCCTGAATTGTTGTTTTCAAAAGCTGTCCTGTTTTTTCCATATCAATACCTGCATAATTCATAATGCCCCTTTCCATGACAGGTATGGGAAAATTTATCCATGCTCGAGCCAAAGCTGCATAGTTCATTTTCCACATCCATGCATATAAGAAAAGCACCCAAGCCAAAACCTGGGTGCAGCCTCACAGATACATTTTCGCATGTAGCAACAGGAAATTAGGCCGTATAACTCTTTTCTTCCCTTGTTGCATTATCCCGGATTAAAACACGCGGATATTTTTGCAGGAGTTCGTCTTTCTTTTTTAAGGCATTTTCCATGTCTTTGCACGTATAATACCAGCCGAGTTCCTTTCCGTCGCCGCCAAAGGCGCTCACTTTCACACCCTCCCAACAAAAATCGTCAAGATGGGCATTGACGTAGGCACTTTCTTCGACGATAAAATCCGCAAGAAGTTTTGCCATGATGTGCATGGCATCCCTGCTGTCTTCAAGCGTCTTAAAGGTTCCCATCTTATCCCGTTTTGTCCCTTTGTCCGTGTCTGTTTCAATCCATAAATCCAGATAAATCCCTTCGCTGCCGCCATAGTCCAGATTGTTTCTGAAGCTGTACTCATAAGTTGTGATGGGCTTTGGCGTGCTTGCCGCAAGCGCATAATCCAGAATACCCGGATATAACCCCTTTTCTTTTAATATGCCGCAAATCTTTTCAAACAGCTCTGCAGTTGTCATTGGTTTGTTCATTTTTTTCCTCCTTTTTTGGCTGTGCTGCCGCCCTCTATCCTGCAAGCCGGGTGATGCGGATCTCAAAATCCATGTCCGTGCCGGCTGCCCTTACGAGAATGCAGTCGCTGTCTCCGTCCAGTACCTTTAACCCGCTAAGCGCGACGGCATTTTCGATACTGGAAAAAAGCCGTTCCTTTTCCATAAATTCATCCTGCCGGATGCAGCTTTCACATCCGCAGCCAGAAGGCGTGCAAAGGTACTGCCTGCCCGTTTCCGATGTGGTTATGTGCGGGCTGCATACCATGTATCCATGCTTTTTGAGTATCGCTGTGGCAGCCTTAGATACTTCTTTTAAAATTTCAGCATCCCGCAGAAGTTCTTTTTTTGCCTCATCCATGTCCAGATCCAGAAGCTGCATCAGATACCAGCAGGTCTGTTTGTCGATCCACTGAATCCTTTCTGTCATCCGCTGGTTCATCTCCATTTTTTCCGCTGCCATTTTTCCAGCCTTTTCCTTCATATTTTTGCTGCCTCCTTTTATAATAGGTGATTGGTAAAACCATTCATTACCACACGACTTTTAGGTGCGTGTAGTCAACCGGCGAATCCGACAGGCTTTTCACTACCCTGTCATAACGGAAAAACCAGCTCATGGTTTTTACATTAATGTGTTCCGCGACCTTATCAAGCGGCGCGCCCTCCTTTATCATCAGTGCCTGGCTTACGATGCGCAGGTCGTTGTAGGTAAACGGTTTTACGCCGCAGGCGGTACACGCTTCATGGAGCCGGTTCTGCAACGCCCTCGCGCTGGCCGCCTTCCCTTTTTTATTCAGGAAAAAATAGGGCTGGTTATCTGTCCGCTGCAAGGCATACTGCTCGATCAGCGCCACAATGTCCTCCGGCAGCTTCACAAAACGGTAGGCGTGGTCCGTGAGCCTTAAACGGATTCCGGAATTGCCGTCTGCATCCTGCAGGAGCATATCCCGTTTTAGGCTTACAAGTTCGTTCGTGGTAAGCGTCGAGCGCAGTACCATGGCGCAGGATAAAAAACCCGTCATATCGCCCTCGGACTTAAAATAGGCGAGAACCCTGTCAATACTGGACAGTTCCGGCAGGTCTTCAGGGCGAAACTGCATATCCGGGAACGTGACGTCAACCACGGAAAAAAGGTTCAGGTATTCCGGACGGATTTCCAGTGTGTCCGCATTCTCGTCCATGTAGCGGGCTACGGCGCGCAGCACGCTAAGGCTGTAATCCGTTGATTTCATCACGCTGCTCCGGCTGTTGAAATAAGCCTTGATTATTTCCTGCGTAATATCAAGGAAATCACACTGGGCAAAATCACATAAAGCGTTAAAAACGTAAGTGTACTGCTGCGCTGTCCGTGCTTCCCGTATCTTTTCTGAATAGTACCTCTTTAAGATTGTAATGAATTTGGCGCTTAAATAGGGTGAAAAACTGCCTGTTTCTGCTCCTTCCATTTAGGGCACCTCCTCTCTTTCCGGAAGAAAAACAGGGAAAGTGTAAGCAACTACGCACTATGGGAATGAAGCAGCTCTTTCCTCTGCGATTCCCTTCCCGTTTTTCCGTGCGGTTTTTTTTACTTTCCTCTTTCTTCTTGATAAAAAATTATGAAATCAACTTGAATGTGGCAGCGCCGCCGAAACCGAAAAAATCAGTTGGCTTCTGCTCGGTTATTTCCATAGTGCGTAGTTGTCTGCACAAAATGGCGTACTGCCTATCCAAAAACCTCCCAGTTACTGCAATATTCGGATACAAGCCTTTTCTTAAAAACAATGTTTCCGGAATCAATGTAGGATGCCAATAGTCTTTTATCGATAAGTTCCTGAAGCCTGTTTTGGCATAACTGTATTGTCGTGACTGCCCGCCCTATCTGGACATATTCCTTCTTTTCTGTATCCCATGCAAATGCGGCATATTCGTACAAATCACACCTATCCGCTTCTGCATAGCAGTTCAATGTAATGCCGGACTGCGCCAGCCATCCCATTTCATCCTCGAAGCTGTGACCGGTTTCGGCCAGCTTTTCTTTATCCACGTTTAAAACTGCTAAAATCATCATTCTTCTTCATCTTCCTTCTCGTCCCCATCCTCCATCGGATGCCAGTGGTAGCCACAGTCTATGTTCTCGCACTGTCCGTTCCACATCAGGCTTCCGCATTTCGGACAGGTTGATACTTCATATGGTCCCCCGCCCTGCATCTGTTCACGCTCCTTCTATAATGGCGGCCGATATCTTTGCTTTCTCCGTTGCAGAAAGTGCGGATACCTTCTTTGGAAGTTCCTTGGCTATATCGATACGTTCCTGTATCTGTCGGGCGGGATCTCCTTTGCCATCATAGCCGTCATACATCAGAGTAACCATGAGGTTCTGGATGGGTTCTACCAGGTCACCGTTTTCTTCCTTTATCTGCTTCATGGCCATTATGCCCTCCCTTAGAAGGTTGCCCCAAAGAATGTAGCATTTTTCACTTTCAGTACCAAGGGGTTCCAGCCATTCCTGCAGCGTATGTTCCTCCATGCCTGTTCCGCAGCTGCTTTCCTGAAGGAAGTAGCGGACCTGCTCCCCGTCGCATATCCTGCCTAACGGAAAAAGGGCGCAGACGGAAGGCTTTGCATCCTGCACATAACACTTTTTATGGAGAAGGAACGGGCATCTTGCTTCTGTCCTTAACCGTACAACGGGAAGCCACGAAGTATTTCCGATATACAGATCGCAGTAGGTAAAGAGCAGTTCCTGAAACGAGATGTCAAGGTATTCCTGCAGGCGCATGATATCATAGGCATTTAACAGGACATCCCCTCTGTTTTTGCAGCACTCGCCACAGCAATCGCACCCGAACCGGAAGGTGTCCTCCTGTCCAAGGTAATGTAAGTTTACAATATCTTTATAATCCATCCTATAAAGTTCTCCTCTCAGATAAAATAATAATTTGGCGTACCCGTACCGTTCAATGAAAGTGCAAACTCCAGCAGATCCGGAACGGCATCCCTGATATGTCCGTATTGCTTTTCTTTTGAACAGTAATCCATCTGGCCGCCGTCAATTTCTTCACAAAACTGGTCGAACAGGGTGTAATCAATGGCCGCGTCGCAGCCCTGCGTATAAAAACCAGGCTCCGCCCCGTGCATTGAGATAATCCTCCCGTCTCCCAGTACAATCCATATCGTATCTGGCATACTCAGCCTCCTTTCTAATCGGGTGGGAAATACGGTCATGCGCACCCTCCTGTTGTGATGTCGCCAAGGAACGCCTGTATGGGAACCGCCATGCCAATCTCACATCTTTCCCGGTCAAAATAGTACACATTGTCCGAAAGATACTCCTCCGGCGTTACAGCAAATTGGTTTATCTCTTTAACCATGTCTGTAAGGAAAGAAAGATTCCTGACCGGATCGGGGCATATGGCAAGAACCTCATGTACCGAACTGGGTAACAGATATAAGCTGCTGTTGAGCGCGTCAGCCAGTTTTTTCAGCACAGGAATATTTAACAGCATTGCCCCGCCGAAAGAAAGCGCCTTATTGCTGAGTGTTATCAGCAATGGTTCTTCCGGTTCTTCAATCATTGGTACATGAGGGAGTTCAACCTGCAAATCATGTATCAATACGTCTTTTACGGATTTCACCAGTACGTTATCCTCATGGAAGGTATTTTCCGCTGCAGCCTGCAAAACATTTTTGATGTCCTGCTTCCAACTAGATAAATGTTTCTTTTTTACATAAAATCCATCAAGTCCCTCTTGCCTTATGTTGCAATGGAAAAGGATTGCAAGGTCAAGAAACGGAACATATGCCTTATCCGCCAGCTCCGTCTTGTGCTGTTCGTAATTTACCAAATGCAGGAATATGCGCCCTTTTACGTTTTCCCATTTCGTGATGTCGTTTGCTTTTCTCATAGCCTTTTTATCCTCCTTTTAAAAAATTCCGCAAAAAAACCACCCCGTTATGGAGTGGTTCATTGCGTACAGTTACCTTATTCAATTTTAAAACATAAACTTTGAAATCCCGTAAATCGGGATGGTGATGATATTGCCTGCCCTTCCGCCGTTGGTGTTGCCCTTGGCGTACAGCAGATAATCCGCCTTTTTATTCTCAATGGCGGTGCTGGCTGTCTTCCCGGCATTTTTGCCCGTCTTTACTTCAAGTGCATATGTTCTCTGGGATTGGATTGCCTTTACATAGAAATCAATCTCACCCGTGCCCAACGTTGCAAATGCCGGCGTTTCCAGCGCAATCTCACTGGGATGGACCGTACGCCGCTTTAAATCAAGGTATACAAAATTCTCGTTGATGATGCCCGCAGCCGTTTCCTTCGGGCACCCGATTTTTGTCAGGAAATAATTTGTCAGGCCGATGTCTGAAAAATAGCACCTTGCCTTTGCCTTGAAATCCATGATATTGCATTCCGGCAGTTTTCCGGCAAATCCGATAATGCCAGAGCTGTAAAGCCAGTTGACGGCACGGTTCACGGACGCTTTGGAAATATTGCTGGAGTAGTCTTTCACGACAATGCCCTGCAGTTCCTCGCTGAAGCTGTCCCTGTCAAATCCTTTCTTTTCCTTTGCGAGTATCCTTGCGACGCTGGAAAACATATTGTCATAGACTGCATCATCCAGGATGTCTTCAAAGTACCGTTTGCTTTCGTTTGTAAAAAGCCGGATGATTTTCAGCAATTGCGTCTGGCAGTCCTCTAAAGACGTGTTTTCCAGATACTGCAGTACAACACTTGGATATCCGCCGATTTTACAGTAATCTTCATAGAGTTTTTGCAGCTCCTGATATACGGCTGCATCGCTGCCGCCACACAAATCCATATTCCCGTACAGATCATGTTTATCCAGCGCTGTTAAAAATTCCTCAAAATCCAGCGTATGGATCTCCAGGGAGTCGAGGTCGCCCGCCGAATATTTAAACCCTTTATCCAGTATCCGTCCAAGATAACTTCCGGTAACGATAAAATCGCTTTCCAGATTCCTTGTAAATTCCCGGATGCGGTTGTAAATCTCCGCCGACTCCTGAATTTCGTCGATGATGACGATTGTTTCTTTGGAATCCCGGAAATCCGGTTCATACTGCCGGATAAGTTCAAGCACCGGGTTTTCGCATTGGTATCCGTCTCTGATCCGCCCGCGCAGCTCATGGTACTTTTCTAAAAACAGCTCCCCGGAAAATTCCAGCAGGTTGATATAGATTTTCTGCCGGTATTCCGCATCGGCAAATTTGTTCACAAGATATGTCTTGCCGACTTGGCGCGCGCCGGATATTTCCAATGTGGAATGGCGTTCCGATTTCTTCCATTCCTTCAGCCTGCCATATGCCTTGCGTTCCAAATCCTTCTGCATGGCTGCTCCTTTCTTTTATCCCTGCGGAATAAATCTTACAGGGTAAACTCAAATTTCTGGAACAGGAAAACCGGAATGGTAAATATATTTCCAGCCTGTCCTCCCTGTGTATTGCGCTTTAGGAGAAGCAGGTAATCCACTTTCCCGTCTTCCAGCGCTTTTAGTCCTGTCGGCGCGGTGTTCTTCCCGCTTTTTACCTCCAGCGCATAGAGACTTTCCTTACCAAGAAGGCTTTTTACAAGGAAGTCAATCTCCCCGCCTTTGTAGGTTGCGAACGCCGGTGTTTCCAGCGCAATTTCTTTTAGACGCTCTGCCCTGCGGCGCAGCTCCAAAAACACAAAGTTTTCGTGCAGTATTCCCTGTATTTCAGAAAAAGATGCGCCGATTTTGCGGAAGAAATAATATGCCAGTCCGAGATCCGTGAAATAACAGCGGCACCTTCCCTTAAAATCCATAATCCTGCATTCGCTTATCTTGCCGGCGAAATCAAGGATGCCGGCGCTCTGCAGCCACATAATGGCGCGGTTGCACACGGACTTGCTGATGTTGCTGTCGTAGTCATGCACGACCAGTTTCTGCAGGCTTTCGCTGAAATTATCCTTATCCAGCCCCTTTTTTTCCCTTGCAAGGATACGGGCTACACAGCAGAAAATGTTGTCATACACCGCCGTATCAAGAATATCCTCAAAGTATCTTGTGGATTCCGTGCAGAACAGGTGGATGACATCTTCGAGCTTTTCACGGCTTTTTTCCCTTGATTTTGTTTCAAGGTATTCCGTTACCACGGCGGGATACCCGCCGATTTCTAAATACAGCCCGAAAAGATCTGACAGACTTGCAAGTTCCTCCGGATGCTGCGTTCCGTACAATCCCATTTCCGCATACGTTTCATGCAGTCCGAACGCCTCGGTAAATTCCTCAAAATCAAGCGTTTCGATCCGCAGCGATTTCAAATCGCCTGCCGACAGCTTGAACTCCGTGTTCAGTGTCCTGCCAAGATAACTTCCCGTTACAATAAAACGGCAGTGAAAGTTTCTTGTAAATTCGCGGATCAGGTTGTAAACCGTCGGGGATTCCTGTATTTCATCAATGATGATAACAGTTTCTTCCCTGTCCTGAAAAGAAGGCTCGTATAGCGACAGAGCCTTATGGAGCGGCTGTTTTGGCCTTTCGGTTCCGGGTTCCCATTCGTTTGCCTTTTGGATGCACTTTAGAAATTCCTGTCCGGATGCCTCCAGCATATTGATGTACACGGCGGCGTCAAAGTTTTCTTTGGCAAATTTCTGGATGATATAGGTCTTGCCGACCTGCCTTGCACCTGTCACCTCTAATGTTAAATTGCTCTCCGCTTTCCACGAAAGCAGATTCTGATATATTTTGCGTTTCAGATACATAAATAATTCCTTTTCCTTTATCGTCATAAAATCGATTTATGGACGGTTTCTTTACATTGACAAAACCATTATAGCAAAAAGGAACCCTTTTTCATAGAGTGAAATCGGCTTCCTTTTGCATGACTTCTTCCGGATCAATCCAGCCTGCCTCGCCAAAATAAACCCGCTCTCCTGTTCTTGGATTTGGCAGAATGTCATCCGCACAAAGAACAATTTCCTGGTCGTCGTAGGCTTTTACTACACGGTCAATTGCTTTTTCCAGACCTTCCTCGTCGGTCTCGTCTGTTTCGACAATGACAGTCTTTCCTAATGTTTCGATGATTCCTATACAGTATTTCATAGTGTATATCCTCCTATGGTGTTTAATACATACTGCATGGGCACGGTTGCCGTTTCGCCCCATTGCCGTACCAAATATTCATTAAATCCGTTTGTTGTACAATACCGGATCTGGCAGCTTTTTTTTGTTGACCTTTATGATTTGGTAAACGCCAATTCCGTCTGCCACCGGCTCATACAAAAAGCGATACAGGATAGTCCCTTGTGCCTTTGCCTTTTCATCAAGCTCCCGGATTCTTTTCACGTTTTCCTCCACTATCTGCAGCCACTCATTTACATTAAAGTTTTCTTCCTCAAATCCTTTTGGGAGTTTGGGGGTGTAAAGTAAATTCTCCATATTGTTTCCCTTCAGCCGTTCCATGTGCATAACGCTTGTTTTAAAATACTTTGCATATTTTTTTGCGTATTCTGCTTCCCAGTATGGTGTACTTGCATATATTATTCTGGAAGCACCATTTGTAAATAGAACCATGCTCTGAATGGGAAATGCATCTTCACACGCTTCGACGACCTTTTGTTTGAGATTTTTTAATGTAACGGGGTGGGTCGTTTCCCTGATGTCGCATTCCGGAATTCGGATGATGGCTTTATAAAGGTTTTCGCCATCAATCTTTTCGTAAAACCGGATGTTTAAAACTTCATCGAACTTGAAAACTTCAGATAATTCCTGTTGTGTTGCACGAATTTTCACTCTGATTTCCAATCCCTTTTTTCCTCCTTTTTTTGATTTTGCGTACAGCTTTTGCTGCCACGCTGACATAAGTAATACGTTTTTTCATTGTTTCCTTTTTACATAAACACCTCCATTTATAAAAATATGCATAAAAAAAGCACCTGAGAATAATCCCAAGTGCGATATGCAGTCCTGTGAAATTATGGCAGTCAAAACCTGTTCCCAGGAATTTCATACCCTGTGCCGTTTATTTGGCACATAAATAAAAAAATAAGTTCTTTCATATTATAATGCAGAATACTGGAAAAGTAAAGAAATTCCAAATGAAACTGCCAATTTCCTTTTGTGACTTTTGTGCCTTTGTGCAAAAAAAGAAAAAACCCCGGCCGAAGCCGGGGAATACGCAGATTATTACGCATATGTTTTTCTTCTTTTTCTGCTGACCGCAAAAGCGATAGCGGTCGCCGCGCCTACAAACAGACTGATGATAATGACTTTTGCCTTCATTTAGTTTTCCTCCTCCAAAATTGTGACGTCTTTTGCCGCAGATCTACCATGCTCATCATCCTCTGCGGTAAAGGATACGTTCTGTCCGGGACGGAGCTTCTTGAAGCCCTCCATAATGATATTGGAGAAGTGGACGTACCAGTCCACGCCGTCCTCATCCGTGATAAACCCGAATCCCTTTCTTACATCGAACCACTTTACGGTTCCTCTCATCATTTCTCCTGTTGCTGCAATTGCCATAATTTTTACTCTCCTTTTTCATAATATTTTTTGTCCGTGTATGGCTACACGAAAAGGGGCTGAACGGACTCGAACCGTTCCATGCCTTTGCCCCTCTATTTTTTAGGTGCGATATGCCAGTCCTTCCACAAATCGCCGGATATGCTTACGCTGCCCGTCAGGTTTTTGCAGAGCATCCCATCGGGTGTCCAGCAGTCGATTACATAGGTATAGACCGTATAGCTGCCGTCCTTCATCCAAATCGGCGTAAAGTGTGTCCGGCGGTCATATGTCGAATACTCATTCTGTTTAAACTGGAAGGTTGCATTCATACCGCTGGACGTCCTCTCCAGTAACCGCCAGTATGTTTCATAATAAAATTCCGGGAAATAGCTGACGGCTGTTTGCGGCTCCGTGACTGCGGAGGCTTGGGACGCACTGGCAGAAGCATTTACCTTAACATTGACGCCGTAACCACTCTTGATGGTGGTTGCGGATGCCGTCGGTGATTTTTCATCCGGTATCAGATCCATGTCCGCGCTAAAAGAAGCCGAATAATAATCAATGTCAAATTCCCACCAGCCCTCGTCCTCCCATGTACTGTGGCTGCTGGTACAGTCCTCCGTGCAGTCTTCATTGTGGGAACCTGTATGTTCTACCCAGTGTTCCTGCCACCATGGGCGCCAGATGCTCCAGTGCGCGGCGGTCTTTTCCATGTTTGACGGTACGGATGCCGCAGAGTAGGAATCATTTCTGTCGTCCGCAACCGGATTCGGAGGATCATATCCGTCCAAATCCACAATTTTGGCCACAAGAGTACCCTTTGCCGGGCTGCCGCTTCCGGTTGCCGTTACCGATATTGTAATAATCTGCGGCGTCGGCGGTGTGTGCCATCTAACCCACACAAGCTGTTCCCTGCCTTCGGGATAGTATACGTTTTGTACGGTATACGAAGCCCTGTCGATTTGGAATGTCACATTGACCGGATGATCCGGATCGGACTGGCCGCCTCTGACGGATACCGCGGTAATCACATCCGTATTGACCCGGTATTCATAATCCACCGTTTCAACCTCCGGCGTGACTTGCTCGTTAAAGCGGACAATACCGACGCCAAGAGCTTCAATGATGCTCTCGTTTGTCGCCCGCTCCGTCCTTGATCCTGACCATGCCGGAAATCCTAAATCGGAGGTTTCCAAAAAAATGGACAGGGGAAGGTTTTTATGCGACAGGGAAGGCATTTTCCGCTGCATGGTTCCGCCGAGCAGACGGTCATACAGGGCGGCTTCCGTTGCAGTCATTGCGGTGCGTTTCCCCTGAAATGTTACAAACGCAAGCGGCTCAACTAACAGCTTGTAATCGCCGCTTATGAGCGTGTCAAAGTTAAATCCGCAGTAACCGCATATCCCGCGGAGTACCTGTTCATCCGTGAAAAATCTTTTAATCTGCTCAATACGGCTTCCTCCCGTGGATGAACTGATGATTGTGGGCATTGTCTGCTCTAAACGATAATAGATATATGATCCCGTATTTAATGTAAGAGATGCTCCACCTCGATAAGCTGTCTTACAGGTTTTTGCAAAATGAATAGAAATGTCTGAAGGGGATCTGTTTGTCAAATCCACGGAGGTGGACACTGCCGATCCGTCTGATGCATTAACAATTGTTACGCGAACGCCGTCATCCCCATTCACCCATTTATTTGTACTGCTTCCATCCCCGAAGCCACCGCCGCCGCCATCCATATTTCCCTCACCGGCCGCATGAACGGGCTGGTTTTGTAACAAGGGCATTAAAAAAAGCAGTGCTGCCATCAAAATGGCGCCTGCCCGTCTTGCAATTCGCAAAATAGTTACTCCTTTCCGAAAAAGGCACCGCCGAAGCGATGCCCTTTCCTGTTAATCCATAATTCCGATTTTATTCCCATTTTCATAAATGTCGGGAGCTGGTATTTCGATGGTGCCGCCTCCATTATAGTCAACCCAGCCAAATCCATCTACATACATTTTATCACCCCGTATTTCTCCATGTTGCGGTGAATCGCTGTTTTCAGGGGGCTGTTCTGTCTGCGACTGCTGCGGTTCCTGTTTTACTGTGTCCTGCGGCTGCTGCGGTTCCTGCTTTACTGTGTCCTGCGGCTTGCTTCCCTGATCGTCTCCTGTCTTTTTGTCCGTTTCCGTGGAAGCCTCTGCCGGCTTCTGGTCTTCCGTTTTTACCGGTGTCGGCTGGATGGACTGTACATGGGTGTCCTCTGTTTCTGCTTCCTTTGAGATTTCCGTGGAAACGACTACATGCTCCGCTTCCTGAGCTTTCGTATCTTCTGTGGCGGGAACAGTCAGGCCATTTTCCGGTATCTCTACCATATCCTCTGATACTTCTGCCTCGGCGATTTCCGCCTTTTGCGGCGCATCCTTGTAAATGCAGAGGGATATTCCCGCAATCGCGATGACTCCAACGGCAATTAGTGAAGCGATTACCGCAGTTTTCTTTGTTTTTTCATTCCATTTCTTTTTCATAATAAATTCCTCCTTCTTGTCTTTTTATCATTGTAATATAGGTTCCATTCAAAAGTCCAATTTTTAGCCGATTTTTTTTACGCGAAATTTTATTAGAATTTTGGCGTGTAAGCAGCCTTTGTCTGCACCGTAATCTGCATGGCGGGAAGCACTTTCTGAATAAAGCTGACCGGTACCTCCAGACGGATCGTCGCGGTTATTTCAAAGTTTTCCCGTTCCCCGGATGCAAGTCCGTTGTTATGTATCTGGATCTGAAGGTCTTTTAACTGATATTCGAGGACACCCCACTCCGATATGCGCGCATGGCATTCCCCGTCCGACTGCAGACCAAGAAGTTCATCCAGCCTGCCATAAATGTCACCGTAGTCAAGACTTTCCTCAAAGGAGCCGTCACCCATAGGCTGGTATCCCGCTGCATATCCTTCCCTTACCGCATGGTATACGTCCGCATAATTGTCATTTACGGTGGATATGACCGCTTTCTGCATGGCATCCTTTACCCCTGACGCTATAATCAGAAGGTGCGCATACTGGGTAATAATCAGAATCAGCATAAGAAGCGCCAGCGTGACAGCCGCCGCAAGGGGATATCCTTCCCCGGAGCGGTTTTTCATTATTTTATTCCATTTTTTCCTCATCGGTGGTACACCTCGCTCTTTCCGCTCGCCCTGGCAGTCAACCGCACGGGAAACGAGCCGAATCCTCCGAACAGACCGATATTCCGATCAAGCGTCAGTGTGACCGTCACTTCTTCGTTCAACTGGATATTCCCGGTTTTTGACCATGAAACCGACGGCGCAATCCCCGTTTTTTCCTGCAGCGTTCTTTCTCTTGCAGACGTTTCAGTGCCGACACATCCTGCGATTTCCATTTCCCGTATCAGTTCATCGGCGAAGTTATCCAGCTGCAGCTTGGTGATATATACCGGATAAACACGGACGGCAATCGCAATCACCAGCATGGCGCATAATACCAAAACTGCCGTGTCGATATATCCCTCTCCCCGCTGTCCTTTCCATATTTCTTTCCATTTTTTCAAGCTCATCCCTCCTTACATCATGCTTCCCATGGACTTTATGATCTCAAAGCCAATGATAAGGATATAGGTAATTAAGAAGCACATCAGCATGAGGAATGAATATTTCCGTATTTTAGGCGGTATTTTCTGTGCCTTTGTCTTTAATCTCTGGATTTCGATCTGCTTGAAGTCATGCACAAGCATCTGGAAATATACAGCGCTGTCATCGCCCCTGAGCACGCCTATCAGACCACGAACGATATCCGAGAGCTGCGGCGAATTTAACCTCGCCTCAAACCGCGTCAGCGCTGCCTCATAACTGGAGGAACGCATATCGGCGCACACAATATCCAGTTCCTTTGCAAATTCCTCCCCTGCGTTCTTTTTATAATTTTCCAGAATTGACAGTACATCCCTGCTGTTTTTTAATTCCTGTTCAACGGTTGATGCAAAACGCGATAATTCGTCCTCAATAACCTCCCTCTTGGCGCGCAGCTTTCTGTCCGCCGTTTCGATTTCCTTAAAATATATCGTCAGCGCCGCCATCAGCACCATAATGGACGCCAGTGGAAAGATTGCAAGGCAGGGAATGACGCCGATCAAGAGCGTTCCTGCCTTTACAATGGCATATGAGGTATACACCTCCGGAGAAGTGTCCATTCCGGCGGCCCGCAGGGTGGCTGTCAGTCGTGCCTTTTTATGCGGGTTCATGGGCAGATGCCTTGATAACAATACTGCCCCGTCCATCAGGATTGTTTCAATGCTTTTTGCCGCCTTATATTCCAGTTTTCCAGCAGAAGACATTGCCTGAACGGTTCTTATTGTCGGGATGCGCAGCACCTCCGCCAGAATCAGGAACAGTCCGACAGAGAAAAATGCCCCGAATGCAAATAATATGATAATCATGTGCTACCTCCTGTACTCAATCGGCTTTGTCAGCTTGACGACGCGCGCGGCAGAGAAAAAGATAGATGCCGCGGACAGGCTTAACATGAACTGCCCCATTGTCGTCGCTGTCAGCGTTTCAAACCAGTCCTTGTTCAGAAAATACAGTAGCGGTATATTGGAAACGACAAGCACGACCATTGTGATGAATTCTTTCCGCGGTTCATATATCATGTACTCCAGATCCGCATTGACAAGGCGCATATCCGACAGTTTTGCCACAATCGGCGTCAGTATGGTTTTTAAACTCCTGTCAACCTGACATTCCTGCAGTGCATCGCACCACTCCTCAAAGGTATCGTTGCGGATTTTGGTTTTCAGATCCCGCAGCGCGCTCTCGATATCCGGATCTACCATGTGTATCCGTGTTACAAATTCCTGAAAGACTGTCTGCACAGGCGGGTTCAGGTAAAAAATACTCTCCTCCACCGCCGTCAGGATATCCTCATTTCTGAGGTACGATGTCGTAATGATGGACAGCGCTGTTTCAAGTTCCGCGGAAATATCCTTTTTAAAGGTATGTGCCGTCAGCTTGATGTACCAAAGCGGGATAAATAAAAACCCTACCGCAAGGACCGGCACCATAAAAAAATTCCCCATCATAACCGCCAGCGAAGCGCCCAGTGCAAACAGCATAAAGGACGCCGTACACAGCAGGGGAAACTGTTTTTCCCTTCCGGTTGTCTGCAGGATGTCCTGCACCTCGAGAAGCTCCCGTTTGATATAGGGTATTTTCCTTGTGTTGGTTTCCTCCATGATGGCATCCTGAATATTGCGTGGTTTCCCAAGGATGCCGCCGAACAGATCCGCCGTAAAGTCTTCCAGCGAAATTCCAAACAAAATAAAGCAGCCCATGATCATGCCGATGCAGGCTGCAAGCTGCAGTGTCAGCATTTCCCGCCCCCCTTTCCGGTGATTCTCGCAAGGGTTTCCTTTGACATTCCGTTCTCCAGAAGACGTCGTTTAAGGCTCTCGGAAATGCCGTTTACCTTTTCATGGTCGCCGCTGATGATAAAACGGCTCCCTTCCATGCGGTTTTCCCTGATATGGTAATGATACAGCGTCCGAAAGTTCATGCCGCCGTCCGGAAGAATTTCGCACTCCATGATTTCCATGACCTTCCTCTTTTTGTTTTCAAGCTGTTTTGTGAATACGATAATGGGAAACGCTTCCGTTACGAGTGCCATGAGTGTTTCATCTTTGATGTCATATTTTCGCTTACAGAGGGTACACATTCTTCTATATGTAGATTCACAGCTGTTACTGTGTATCGTGGTCAGTACGGTATGTCCTGTCCTTGCCGCTTCCTGCGCCGTATACGCTTCATAGCTGCGCATCTCTCCGACACAGATAATCTCCGGGTTAAAACGCAGTGCCATATCCAGCAGGGAATCCTGATCGATGTTCTGCTTCTCATTTTCGGACGCCCTTGTCAGCGTATGGACAACGCTGTTACAGACCGCCCCGTCATGCTCCCGTACAAGATCCAGCTCTCGGCTTCCGTTCTCTATCGTAAAGATACGCTTGCTGTCGGGAATCGTCCCCAAAAGCCAGCCGGTGATTGTGGTCTTCCCGGAGCTTGTCGCGCCTGCCACGCAGATGCTGATGCCGTAGCGCAGACATTCAGACAGAAAATCCAGTTCCTCAGCTGTTGCCGTACCGCTTTTTACGAAGTCCTCTTTTGCCAGGGACAGGGGATTGACGATACGGATGGACGCCGCAACGCCGACATCCTCGTCCACCAGCGGCGTTTTTAAGACCGCGATACGGATATTCTTGCTCAGGTGTCCGAGTACGGCAGGGCTGGCATTATCCAGAACCATTCCCGATACATGGAGCATCCGGCGCACGACGTTGATTGCGTGTTCCGGCGACTCAAAATGTTCCTGCAGCTTTTCGCAGGTGCCATTGGCGTACTGCACTTCAATGTCGCGCCATGAGTTGATATTGATTTCCTCAATCCCTGTCCCGAAAATATACTTTGTGAGAAACGAAAATTCCGCCATCTCCGTATACAGGGTGTCAATCAGTTTCCCCTCGTCCATCCCTTTCACCTGAATCCTGTAATCCATCACATATTTGCTGATATAGCGCTTGATATGCTGCTTTACCTCCTCGTTGTCGCCATCAAGAATCAGGGTGGAATATTTGCTGGAGATGTATTCCTGCACATCCTTTAGGACTGTCTGGAAATCCTTTTCTTCCTCCGGGGAGAAAAAGAGCATCCGGGCATCTGTCATGTTTTCACTCATACGCCAAAGACCTCCTTTCCGACCGCCTCAATGCTCAGTTTGTACTCTTTGCTGTCTTTTTGGGAAAGATCCTGAAAGAGCCGCCCCTCCAAAGCCTGTGTTTCCAGTTCCGCGCAGTGCGGAAAGGTATAGGAAACTTTGCCGAAAACCTGCTCGACATAGTTTGCTGCCTCATTTGACCGGACATCCGATACGATCCGTACCTGTTTGTCCGCGTCCCATTTCTTGTCCTGCAGAAGCGGAAGCTGTGACGACAGATAGCTGATGGATTTGAGGTTGCAGGTGACAAGCCGCAACACGTGGTCCGATTCAATCAGCGCTACGGCGGAGAGTACATCAAACGCAATATAGCTTCCGCAGTCGATGATGACGTAATCCGCCATCATGCGGATATTCCGGATGAGTTCCTCGGCCTGCACCTGCGTATAGGGAGGGTAAGTAAATACGTTCTCGCCTTTTTTCATCCCAAGCATGGTCAGGTATTTAAACTTTTTATGGAAAATGCAGTTTTCCTTGATAATGCCTTGTGTTACATGGGCTGCCGCCAGAATGCTTCCAAGGGAATGCTCCTCTATCAGATCGGAAGAACCGCACAGGCATGGCAGCGGCGGCGAAACCATATCGCACAGCAGAAGGATTACATTCTTCTTACGGCTTGCAAGGTAATGCGCCAGCTTCACGCTGACCGTCGTTTTACCCGACGAGGGGCTCCCCCAGACAGCAACCACGTTTCCGGACGGGGGCACCACTGCTTCGGTTCTTTGGAATATGGAATTGTTGTTATGACTGAGCATCTTTTTCCGCCTCGCTTTCCGTTTGTTCTTTGCTGTTTACGCCTTCGGCATCTTCCCCCTCGGCGTCCTCCCCTTCCAGTTCGGCCAGCTTTGCAGCTTCCAGTTCCTCTAAAATGAGATCCTGCGCCTCGATAAACTGTGCCGCGTTCTGTGGGGTTCCGCGGTACACCAAAGATAAATGGATGGTTCCGTCCGCTTCAAGACCCGCAAGGATTTCCGACTGCACCGGTTTTACCAGAAGGGTTACGGTGGAGGGAAGCTCTTTTTCCTCCTCATCCCTTCCGTCTTCAAGGTTGGCGTCGTATCCGGAATTGGCGGTAACGGCAATCACTTCCACATACCGAAGTTCCTGCGGGATTACGGTCTGCCTGCTTCCCTGATAATCCGAAGCAATGACGGACACGATATCGCCGCTTTTTAATTTTCCTGACAAACCTTGGGCGAATTTATCAATCGTAATGGACATGGCCTGCTTTTCCCCATTTAAGTGATACAGATAGGTATTTTCCAATCCCGCCTCAGCGGATACTTTTGATGGAAACAGGTAGTCACCTGTACATACACTTGCCGTCAAATACAGTCCTTCCACTTCACTGATGGAATGGAATACATTCTCCGGCATATTATAGTTTCCGACTTCTATTTCCTCCAGCGTGCCTCTCGTAAGCTGCTCGCCTTCCAAAACGTTCTGCTTCATGCGCACTACGGTTGTTTTCTTTGACAGTCCCATGTTGATTAAGGGTGTGAGTGCAAAACAAATCAGTAATGATATGACAATACAAGTGATTCCCAATACCATTCGGTTTTTAAATATCTTCATCTTTTACCTCCAAATTTCTTTCAATATTTCCTGAAAAAAGGCAGGGACGTAAATTCCCTGCCATGCTGTTATTACTGTGTTGGAATGAGTGTCAGATAAGCCAGCACCATTCCTGCTGTTAAAAACGGAATAAGGGGATATGCCTGTTCTGCTTTTCCTGTGCCATGAAAGAATATCTTCCTTATTAAATGGTATGCAAGCATACCGGCAAGCCCGATTATCATGGCGAACATTCCTTGTTTCAGACCTAATACCATCCCGGCGGCTCCCATAATCTTTATGTCAGCCCCGCCAATCCCTCCTACTGTCAGGGCGGCCAGCAAAAAAGGACATCCGCACAGGATGCCCCAAAATTTTGGAAAGTCCGGTATTAGCAATGCTGTCGCTGCAAGTAAAATACTGTAAATGTCCGGTACTTTTCTAGTGCGAATGTCACAATAGGATGCGCCAATAAGCAGAGCGGCAAAAAGAATCCCCTTTCCTGCCCATACTGCCATCACCGTCAGCCCGCATAATTGAACATTTCCGTAATTCGTCTGGTCAGCGTCGGCATGACCACATCGCCAAACAGCGCGTACAGACCTGCCAGAAGGAGTGCGCCGATTACGACGGCAATCAAAATCTTAACGCCGGTATCCACATAGCTTTCACCGGCCTTGTCACGCAGGAGCATACGGATCTTGCACCATGTTTTTGTGCCGTACTTTGCCTTGATATTCATTTTCTTCATTCTTAAAATCCTCCTTATAATTCAAATATGATAGATACAAAAACGGCAGTCTATTTTCCAATAGCCCTGCCGCATAAAGTAAGCAATTATATGTCGGGAAATTCCGTCAGATGGTCATAAAGCCTGATATGCGGGTATTATACTTCCCGCATGCAACCTGTCCCCAGGGATTTTCTTAGCCCGAACGGTTCGCAATGACCGAACTTCCAACAATAATAACATTGGTAATTATATAGAAGTTTTTCCATGTTTGCAACCGCCCTTTTCTCAGATAAAGTATCTGCTCGGTGTTTCGGGCGCAAGGAAATAAAAAATGTCCAAAATCCCTTCAATATGGTATTTTTGTTGAAGCATTGGTATTTTGTGTGTTACTTTGAATATGGATGAGAAAAAGTAAATAAAAGAATGCGGATGCAATGGGAATAAGAGAAGCCTATAAAGTCTTCGGGCTTGCGCAGGGAACCGAATTAAGTGAAGTGAAAAAAGATACCGGCAGCTTATGATGCTGGTTCATCCGGACGTGAATACGGCGGAAGAAATTACAGATACAATGCTCAGTAACTCAATCAAATATATAAAAAACGTCTATATAGGCATCTCCCACTAGACGTTTTCTACATTTTAGGTAGTGTAAAATAGTTTGTGTCTTTGGAAAAAAATACCTCTTTTTTGGTAAGAATCAAGATATGACAATTCTTATC
>ERZ808037.495-NODE-495-length-36321-cov-13.285040_pt1 | contig 36321 bp, 28 predicted proteins | sample MGYA00380190_ERZ808037 | MGnify/ENA primary metagenome ERZ808037 (study PRJEB31490, sample SAMN06133399) | mouse gut metagenome | isolation source: J9 | host: mice | place: China: Chengdu | collected 2015-05 ...
CGTCGTGAGCAGCGCGGATGGAGCGCAGCGAAAGCAAAAGCCCAGGGCCCGCGAAGCGGGACCGGGTTTTGCTGGAGGCGGAGCGAAGCCGCGCGTCGCGAACAGGCGCAGCGTGACAGGGAAGCGCCCCCTGCGCAGGGTGGACGGCCTCCGGCGGCCTACTTTCTCTCTCGCAAGAGAAAGTAGGCAAAGAGTGCGCCTAGGGGCTGCGGCCCCTAGATACCCCAAGGGGACCAATTTACGAAGCGTGGGTGCTGACCCTCCCGGCGCGAGGGTGTCGGGATGCGGAGGCCCCTATTGGGCTGCCGCCCGTGGGCGCGGTACCGAGAAGGAGTGGGGTCCACGCTCTGCGCCTGGGCGTTTGGGTTTTTGCCTCGGGGGTGTTTTGCGGACAAGCCGGGGCGGGGGGAATAGGACAGACCGCCAAAGGCGGCGGCCGCTACGAAATGCGCGGGATTCCATGCGCCCCCGATGTAAAACCCCGCCACCCAGGCGCGGAATGTGTCCTGCGCCTGCGGAGTGGATTGGAGAACGGGAAGCGGCTGAGCGGCATCAATCAGAGAAACGCATTCGAAAGCCTTGCGCGCCGGAAGGGTTAGGGGGAGCGCTTCGTAAATTGGTCCCCCGCAATCAGGGGGTTCTCAGGGGGAGGGCCGCCTGTGAGCAAGGCCCGCCGCGCGGGCCGAAGCCGAACCGGCGGACTTCCCCCTGAGCGTGTCTTTGGTTCCTTTCTGCACGGGCAGAAAGGAACCCGCCGGAGGCCTTCCCACGAAAAAGGGGGACGCGGCCGCGTCCCCCCTGATGGGTCTATTTTCTTCCGCCCCGGCGGTTGCCCCGCTTCTCGTTCATGTGGAGCTCGGACAGCTTGCTGTCGGAGCTGGCCATAAACTGCTTGAGCTGGTCCTCAAAGCTGGCCGGCCCTCTGGGCTGGGCGGGCTCGGGCGCAAAGCCACGGCCGGCGGCGGGCCGGCGGCTGGGCGGCCGGCGGTCTCCCTCGGGCCGGGGACGGTCGCCGGAACCTCCGGGCCGGGGGCCGGAACGGCGCTCCGGACGGGTCGGCGGGGGCAGGGCCTGCTTGATGGACAGGTTGATGCGGTTGCTGTCGTCAATGCCGATGACCTTGACCTGAACCTGCTGTCCCTCGGAGAGCAGGTCGTGGACGTCGTTGACGTAGGAGTATGCGATCTCCGAAATATGTACCAGGCCCGAACGGTTTCCGGGCAGCGCCACAAAAGCGCCAAATTTGGTGATCCCCGTCACCTTTCCATCCAAAATAGCTCCAACTTCAATCCCCATAAATCTCTCTTTTTCCTCTCCCTGTGATAGAATGAGTTATGCTGCGGTGGCTGCGCGACGCGGTTCTAACTCCTCCGCGCTTCCCTGTCACGCTGCGAAGCGGCCAGAATGCTCGGGCGCTTTCGCTGCGACTCGGCCTGGTCTCCGGGCCGCCCTGCGGCCCTGCGCTCGGCCTCGCTCCGCTCCAAGCGCCCTCGCTGTCCGCTTCTCCGCGCTTCTACTTGGAGGAGTCCACGAACTCGATCTCCCCCGGTTCCGCCAGACCCAGCTCACTTCTGGCGATGTCGGCCTGGTACTCCAGGTCGCCGCTGCGGGCGATGCCGTCCTCCAGCGCGGCGTTGGCCTCCTGCTGGAGCTGAACCTGGTGTCTGAGCGCCTCCCGGCTGGCCTGCGCCTCCTTCAGGCTGGCCTGAGTGGACAGCACAGCGGCGGCGGCGGCGGCCAGCAGCACCAGTACGAGAATTTTTGTCGCCACACCTGCGCGCTTCAGCTTCATGCCGTACCGCTCCTTCCTTCCCGTCTCTGACGAAACGGTATAGTATATTTATTTTATACCAGTCCAACCAATTTTGGAAGAGCTTTTTTTGATTTTCCAAAAATTTTTTCCCGGCCCTGCCCGCCAGCCGAATCGGGGCCGTGACCAGCCGCCAAAGCGCCCGGATCCGGTCCGCCAGCCAGAGCAGCGCGGGCAGCACCAGCCGGCTGAGGGTGAAGAAGTACGCTCCGCCCCCCAGAGACACCGCAGCGATGTGGTAAATGCGCACCTGCCCGTCGTCCCACAGGAGGGTGAGGGCGAACAGCGCCGCCGCCGCGCCCAGCCAGAACAGCAGGTCCAGGACAAAGGCCAGCCCGGGCAGCCTCAGGGTGCGGCGCAGGGTGCGCATCCCGTCGTAGAGGAGGCCCAGGGCGGCGCCCAGCAGAAAGCCCTGGGCAAAGACCGCCGCCTGACCGATGGTGTCTACGTGCATGCTCAGCGCAGCAGCCGGGAGAAAAATCCGCCGCGGCTCCCGCCGTCATCCTCGTAGCTGACGGCGTCCACGTCCCCCTCCACCTTCAGGTCGCCGCCGTCCAGGGACAGCTTTTCGATGTGCAGGTTCTCCCCTGTCACTACCATGGTGCCCTTGGAGGTGGACAGCACAATGGTGCTCTCGTCAAACCGCTCCACGTCCTCCACCCCGGACACCGTGAGGCTTTTCCGCTCCTCAATCACCACATGGTGGGGGGCGGACAGGCCGCCTTCATATGCCATGGAACCATCTCCCTTATCCTTGATGGTTCCATTCTATGGGGTTTGTCCCAGGATTATGACATGGATGCCCCTCCCCCAAAACCAGCTTACGGCGCGGGGGCCTCGGGCGGGGTCTGCCCCGCGGGGTCCTCCCCGCTCTTGGGGGCCAGCCGCTCCCGCAGGTCCCGCTTGAGCAGGGTGTACGCCACGGCGGCCAGAGGCACGCTGACCACCATGCCCACCAGGCCCAGCAGGGAGCCGCCCACCGTCACCGCGGCCAGCACCCAGATGCCGGGCAGGCCCATGGAGGTGCCCACCACCCGGGGGTAGATCAGGTTGCCCTCCAGCTGCTGGAGCGCCACCAGGAACACCAGGAACCACACCGCCTGCCAGGGGTCGATCATCACCAGCAGCAGCACCGCCAGCACCGCCCCCAGGTAGGCCCCCGCGATGGGGATGAGGGCGAACACCCCCACGGCCACCGAGATGAGGGGGGCGTAGTCAAAGCGGAACACGCACATGCCCAAAAAGCACAGCCCGCCCAGAATGCAGGCCTCCACCATCTGGCCGTTGACGTACTTGGAAAAGGTGTCCGCCGTGAGCCGGGTGACGCTGAGCACCGTATCCGCCGCCCGCCGGGGCAGGTAGGCCTGTATCAGCCGGCGGCACTGGGCGGTGAGGCGCGGCGCGCCGGACAGCATATAGATGGAGAACACCAGGGAGATCACCCCGGTGACCACCGCGGAGATGAGCACGCTGGTCATGCCGATCAGGTGGGGCAGGGTGTTGGTCAGCGCGTCCAGCGCCCCGTTGAGCAGCTTTTGCAGGGACTCGCTGATGCCGGAGGACAGGTCCAGGTTGGCCAGCTGCTCCAGGTCCAGCTTGGTCACCACCCAGTCGAACAGGTCCTGGAAGTTGGCGGCGTAGGTGTTCAGATTGCCCATGAACATCTCGATGCTGTGGGTGAGCTCGGGCACCACCAGGGCCACCAGCGCGGTGATGAGCGCCGCCACAATAAGGTAGGCGGTGGCGGCGGCCAGGGGGCGGGCCGCGTTCCTCGCCTTGGCGGGGAGAGCCCGTTCATACAGGCGGGCGAAGAAATTGCAGGGCCGGTTGAGGATAAAGGCGATCACCGCCCCGATGACCAGGGGCTGGAAGGCCGCCAGCACCCCGCCCAGCCAGCCGGTGACCTCGTCCAGCTTGACGATGACCGCCACCAGAACCACGGCGTAGGTGATGAGCAGGAGCAGACTGCGGAACAGCTTTTTGTCCATGAGGCAATACTCTCCAATCCCGATGTTTTTTCCAGGGAAGGACTGATTCAACGCGCCTGCGGCGCGTTGAATCAGTCCTTCCCTAGTTTACCATTGAATGGCGCCGCCGTCAAATTAAGATTTTAAAAATCGGCTCATCTAAAAGGAGGGCCGCACGTCGTCGCCCCGGGCCCGCTCCAGGTCGATCTGCTTCTTGCGGCCCGACGCCTGGGCCAGCATGGCGGACAGCCCCTCCCGGTCGCCGGACTGGATGGCCCGACGGTACTGCCCCAGCCGCTCCTCCAGTGCCCCCACCACCCGGCACAGGGCGGGGGCATTGAGGGTGAACAGCTGGGTCCACATGGCCGGGTCCAGCGCCGCCACCCGGGTGCAGTCCCGGAAGGACCCCCCCTCGAAGCCCTTGCAGGAGAACAGCTCCTCGTCGGCGCACACCGACACGGCGATCACGTGCATCAGCTGGCTGGTGTAGGCGATCATCTCGTCGTGGCGCTCCGGGGTGGTGACGATCACGTCGCCGAACCGGCACCAGTCCGCCATGCGCCGCAGCAGCTCCAAATGCCCCTGGGTGGCCCGGGGGCCGGGGGTGACGATGAAGTGGGTGTTGCGGAACAGGGTCCCCTCGGCGTTGCCGATGCCCGACACCTCCTTGCCCGCCATGGGGTGGCAGCCGATGAAGTCCACCCCCTGGGGCAGGCACTCCGCCGCCTCCATCACGGCGGTCTTCACGCCGCACACGTCCCAGATGAGACAGCCGGGCTTGAAGCGGTCCCGGTGCTCCCGCAGAAAGCCGATGATGCCCGCCGGGTCCTGGCAGAGCACCACCACGTCCGCCCCGGGCAGCTCGGCCGCGGGATCGAAGGTGAGCCGGTCCGCCGCGCCCATGGCCGCCGCCTGGTCGTGGGTGGCCTGGGAGCGCACCGCCCCCACCACCTCGTAATCCTCAAAGCCCCGCAGGGCCATGGCCAGCGAGCCGCCGATGAGGCCCAGGCCCACCACCAATATCTTTTTCATAGCAAACACTCCCGCACAATGTTTCACGTGAAACATTAGTTCTAAATCGGCCGTCACAGATGGAGCTGGAACGCCCCGAAGTCAAAGATGCCGCCCCCCTGCCTGAGCTGGCCGGACTGCTCCAGCCCGCGGAATCCGCGCTCAACCTCCCCGATCAGGCTGACGGGGAGATCCAGCCGGTGGTGTCCGGGCAGGACCCGTCCCACGTCCAGGCGGCTGATTCTTTGAACTGATTCAAAAAATCGCTTCGGGTCTGTGGTGGGATAAAAGGCGTCCAGGCAGCCCTGGTAGATCAGGTCGCCGGAATAGAGGTATTTCCGCGCCGGCTCGTAAAAACAGCAGTGGCCCGGCGAGTGGCCGGGGGTGTGGAGGGCGGTGACCGCCCTGCCGCCCAGGTCAAACCGGTATCCGTCCTCAAAGACCACCTGGGGCGGGCCCTGAAAGACCCGATAGCGCTCTGGGTCGAACCCCTTCGGGAAGGCGCAGGGCCGGACCGTCAAATTGCGCCTGACCACCTGCGGAGGGAGGGGAAAGCGTCCGTCCAGCCAGTCCCGCTCCAGATGGTGGACAGCGATGCGCTCAAAATGCCGGTGTCCGCCGATGTGGTCCCAGTGGACGTGGGTGGTGGCCGCCGTGACGGGAAGACGGGTCAGGTCCCTGACCACGGCCCCGATGTCCGCCACCCCCAGCCCCGTGTCCAGAAGCAGGGCCCGCTCCCAGCCCAGCAGCAGGTAGCAGTGGGTCTCCTCCCAGTGCCTGTATTCGCTGATGGCAAAGGTGTCCCCGTCGATCTGCTCTACGGTGAACCAGTCCGGCATCTCACAGCTCCCGGCCCACGCACTGGGCCACCGCCTTGAGCTTGTCCATCATGCCGCCGAACTGCTCCGGCGTCACCGACTGGGCTCCGTCGCACAGGGCGCGGGAGGGGTTGTTGTGCACCTCGATGATGAGGCCGTCCGCCCCGGCGGCCACCGCCGCCATGGCCATGCGCTCCACCATCCACGCCTTGCCGCAGGCGTGGGAGGGGTCCACCACCACCGGCAGGTGGCTCTGCCGCTTCACCGCCAGCACCGCCGACAGGTCCAGGGTGTTGCGGGTGTAGGTCTCAAAGGTGCGGATGCCCCGCTCGCACAGGATCACGTTGGAATTGCCCCCCGCCATGATATACTCCGCGCTCATCAGCCACTCCTCAATGGTGGAGGACAGCCCCCGCTTGAGCAGGACGGGCTTGTTGGTGTGGCCCACCTTCTTCAAAAGGTCGAAGTTCTGCATGTTGCGGGCCCCGATCTGGATCACGTCCACCGCCTCCTCGAAGAGGGGGAGCTGGTCGGCGCTCATCAGCTCGGACACGATGGGCAGGCCGGTGGCCTTCCTGGCCTCGTCCAGCAGCAGGACGCCCTCCACCCCCTTGCCCTGGAAGGCGTAGGGGGAGGTGCGGGGCTTGTACGCGCCCCCCCGCAGGGCGGCGGCCCCGGAGGCCTGGACGGACCGGGCCACCTCCAAAATCTGCTCCTCGGTCTCCACCGAGCAGGGCCCGGCGATGACCGCGATTTTTGTTCCCCCGATGGACACCCCGCCGCCTATGTCGACGACGGAGTCGTCCGGGTGGTACTTGCGGTTGGCCTTCTTGTAGGGCTCGCTCACCCGCATCACCCGCTCCACGCCGGAGAGCTGGGCCAGCTGCTCCTGGTTCAGCCCGCCCGCGTCGCCCTCCGCGCCCAGTATGGTGGTCTCGCTGCCCTTGGACACCATCACCCGCACGCCCCCCGCCTCCATGGCGCGGACCGCCTGCTCCAGCTGTTCGGGGGTGAACTCCCGCTTCATAATGACGACCATATGTGTTCGCTCCTTTTTGATTTGGTCTTGGTTTGGCTGCGGGGCGCACAGCGCCCCTGCGCTCGGCTTCGCTCCAAGCGCCCTCGCAGGCGTCTGCTACGCGCTTCTTCGCTGTCACGCTGCGCAGACGCCTGACCGCTCGGTTGCTTTCCCTCCGACTCGGCCTGGTCTGCGGGGCGCACAGCGCCCCTGCGCTCGGCCTCGCTCCAGTCCAAGCGCCCTCGCAGGCGTCTGCTACGCGCTTCCACAAAAAAAGCGGCCCCCCTCGGGGCCGCCGCGCAGTCCGCTGTGCCGCACCGCCGCTCAAGGGCATGACAAATCGCCGCTATCGCAATAGCGGTAATAGCCATACCCGTAGCCCCGGCGTTTCATGCGCAGCCCTCCTTTTTGTTCCGAGGCCACTCTATCACTTTTAAGCATGAAAGTCAAGAAAAATATTTCGCCGCCCTCCCCACCAAACATTGAAGCCCTCAGATTTGCGGGACAAGACCGCCAGTGACGCAGATTTCCCCGCCAGCCCGGGGATTTATTTATCCGCGCCCCAGTAAAGGCCCTTTTCTTTTCCCTCCGTTTGTGATATGCTGGCAACGTACCCAATCTTGAGAAGCTGTACCAATAGCCGAAGTACGCAGACTTGCGAGGAAAAATTGCCGCCAACAAGGCAAAAAATCGAAAAAATCGCAGGAATACTTTGTGTATTTCAAGATTTTTGAAGGAAGGACTGATTCAATCGGCAAGAGCAGGTTGTGAAGAAATTTTGCGCCAGAATGCGGCGCGATTTCGCGGGAATAATTGTGTTTATTTCAAGAAATCGCAACAAAATTATGGCGCAAAATTTCCACAAGATGCCGCAGGCGCATTGAATCAGTGCTTCCTTAGCACAGCTGGCGGCAATTGGGGCCGCAAGGATGTGTGCTGAGGTCTATTGGTACAGCTTCTAAAACGTGAGGAGGCCTTTCCTGTGTTTCCATCCATTGACCGGGCCAAGCCCGGCCTGCAAAAGCTGATCCGCGCCCTGCGGGAGCGGTATCCCTACGCCTCCGTTCTGGCGGTGGCGGACGACAGCCGCTCCTGGTTCATCCGGCGCAGCGGCACCGACATCGCCACCTCCGGCCACGGCGGAGGCACCGGCTTTGTCCTCCGGGTGTTCGACGGCGTGGGCTGCGCCGAGTACTCCTTCAACGAGTTCTCCGAGGAGCGGATCCCCCATCTCCTGGCGGTCATGGAGGAGCGGCTGGCGGAGCAGAACGCGGCCCTGGCGGGCTTCGCCCCCCTGCCCACCCCCCTCCCCGCGGACCAGCCCGCGGCGCTGAAAAAGGAGACCGCCTGGAAGATCCACCCCCGGGAGCTGGGGGATGAGGCCATTGTGGCCAGGCTCCGCGCCCTGCGGGAAAAGGCCCTGGCCTATGATGAGCGGGTGCTGGACGCCCAGGCCAGCGCCTCCTACCGCTGCTACCGGAAGCTGTTTTTGTCCGAGCACCGGGACCTGGACCAGACGGTGATGTGGACCACCGCCGCCATGATGGTGATGGCCGCCCGGGGCGAGGAGATCAAGATGGCCTACCAGCCCTTCTCCGTGCTGGGCGGGGCGGAGGTGCTGGACCAGGTGGACAGCGGCGTTGAGGGGGTGGCCCGCAGGGCCCTGGAGCTGCTGGACAGCCAGCCCATCCCCCCGGGGGAGTACGAGTGCGTGTGCGACCCGTCCACCACCGGCATGATTGTCCACGAGGCCTTCGGCCACGGGGTGGAGATGGACATGTTCGTCAAAAACCGCGCCCAGGCCAGGGAGTTCATCGGCCAGTACGTGGCCAGCCCCCTGGTCACCATGCACGACGGCAGCGCCGTGCCCGAGGCCGCCACCATGTTCTTTGACGACGAGGGCACCCTCACCGGGGACACGGTCATCATCGACCAGGGCGTGCTGAAGCGGGGCATGTGCGACGCGCTTTCCGCCGCCCGCCTGGGGACGGCCCCCACCGGCAACGGCCGGCGGGAGAGCTACGAGCGCAAGGTCTACACCCGCATGACCAACACCTACTTCCAGGGCGGCAGCTCCACCCCGGAGGAGCTCATCGCCTCGGTGAAGGACGGATTTTTGCTGGAGCAGCCCTCCAGCGGCATGGAGGACCCCAAAAACTGGGGCATCCAGTGCATGGTCACCACCGCCCGGGAGATCAGGGACGGAAAGCTCACGGGGAAGCTGTACTCCCCCATCGTCCTCACCGGCTATGTGCCCGACCTGCTGAAGTCCGTCACCATGATGAGCGCCGCGCCCGAGCTGTCGGGCAGCGGCTACTGCGGCAAGGGCTACAAGGAGTGGGTCAAGGTGTCCGACGGCGGCCCCTATATGAAGGCCCGCATCCGGCTGGGCTAGGGAGGTAGGATCATGATAGAACGAATCAAAGGCGCCCTGTCCCGCTGCGGCATCGCCCTGTGGCGGATCAATGAGCTGACGGAGGAGACCGCCGAGCTGTTCTTCGTCCGCAAGCAGCTGGACACCCGGCGCATCAAGGATGTGCACAAGTACACCGTCACCGTGTTCCGGGACGTGGAGGGGGACAAGCCCGGCCGGGGCCTCACCTCGGTGCAGCTGCTGCCCTCCATGGAGGACGGCCAGCTGGACGAGGAGCTTCGGGGGGCCTATTACGCCGCCCAGTTCGCCGCCAACCCCCACTACGACCTGCCCGACCCGGTGCAGGCCCCCCCGGTGGAAAAGGCCGGGGAGCTGGCCCGCGCCCCCCTGGCCGAGAGCGCGGGGAAAATGGCCCGGGCCCTCTTCGCCCCCGACGTCCACGAGGACGCCTTCATCAACTCCGCCGAGCTGTTTATCAGCCGCAGCGCCCACCGCATCCTCTCCTCCGCCGGGACGGACGTGTCCTATGCCGACGCCCGGGTCAGCGGCGAATTCGTGGTGCAGTGCACCCAGCCCGAGGACGTGGAGATGTACCACTCCTTCCGGTATGACCAGCTGGAGGAGCAGGCCCTGTCCGCCAAGGCGGAGGAGGCCCTCACCTTCGTCCGGGACCGGGCCCGGGCCCAGCGCGTGCTGAAAAGCGGAACCTACGACCTGGTGCTCAGCGGAAACCAGGTGTCCGCCGTGCTGTCCTACTATGTGGAGCGCTCCGCCGCCTCCATGGTGTACGCCCGCTACTCCACCTGGCAGCGGGGGGAGACCGTGCAGGGAGAGACCGCGGGGGAGGGCGTGGAGCTCACCCTGCGGGCCACCGCCCCCTACAGCGCCGAGGGCATCCCCATGGCCGACCTGCCCCTGCTCCACGGGGGGAGGCTGCTGGCCTACCACGGCCCCAACCGCTTCTGCCGCTACCTGGAGGTCCAGCCCACCGGCTCCTATGAAAAGATGTCCTGCGCCAACGGCTCCCTCCCCTTCGCCCAGCTGAAGCAGGGGCCCTGCCTGTGGGCGGTGGACTTCTCCGACTTCCAGATGGACGCCATGAGCGGCCACTTCGGCGGCGAGATCCGCCTGGCCTACCTCATCGAGGACGGCAAGGTCACCCCCGTTACCGGCGGCTCGGTGAACGGCAGCATCCTGGAGGCCCAAAAGGACCTGGCCTTCTCCACCGAGCGCTACCTCACCGCCCGCTACGACGGCCCCTACGCCCTGCGCCTGCGGGGCGTGAGCGTCGCCGGACAGTGACAAAAACGGCCGCCTGCGGAGCATTCCGCAGGCGGTCGTTTTGTCTGACCACATTGTGGGGAGGGACGTCAGTACGCCTCAATCTCCTTGATGTTCACCTCGCTGCCGGTCAAAAGCCAGGTGCTTCCGCTTCCACAGCGGGGGCAGGTCCGGCCATGGGCCACGGTGGGGTAGTCCCCGCCGCAGCCCTCGCAGTGGGTGACGGCGGGGAGGGTCTCGATCCTCAGCTCCGACCCGCTCACCAGCTCCGTCTTGGCCGCCGCCCATCTCCAGCAGTCGGTGAGATAGTCCGGCACCACGCCGGACACCTCCCCCAGCTCCAGCACCACGGCGGACACCTTCTCCAGGTTGTTTTCCGCCGCCACCCGCTCCACGCCGCCGATGATGTGAAACACAATGCCCAGTTCGTGCATGGCTCACTTCCCGTTTTTGCGGGCGGCCCGCCTGATTTTGATCTCCCGCCTCACCAGGTTGGGCAGGATGGCCTTCATCTTGTCCTCCGACTTGATCATGGTGGAGCACTCCGGGCGCTCCCGGCGGAGGTGGATGGCGTCGAACTGGCACCGGGTGGTGCACAGGCCGCAGCCAATGCACTTGTTGGGGTCCACGATGGACGCCCCGCAGCCCAGGCACCGGGCGGTCTCCGCCCTGACCTGCTCCTCGGTGAAGGTGCGCTTGGCGTCCCGGAAGGAGCGCTTCCAGTCAAAGCTGTCGTCCATGCCGGGAATCTGCCGGGCGGCGGTGTCGTACTGCTCCACCTTGATGTTGTCCTTGTCCAGCTCCACAAAGTACCGGGGGTCCCGGCCGATGGTCATGCTGGTGTCCGGCTGCACAAAGCGGTGGAGGGAGACGGCGGCCTCCTTGCCCGCGGCGATGGCGTCAATGGCGAACTTGGGGCCGGTGAACACGTCGCCCCCCACGAACACGTCGGGCTGAGCGGTCTGGTAGGTCTTGGCGTCCGCCTTGGCCCAGCCGCCCCGGGCCAGCTCCACGCCGCTGCCCGCCAGCAGCTGGCCCCACTCCACGCTCTGGCCGATGGACAGCACCACGTGGCCGCAGGGGACGGTGATGGTGTCCCCCTCGTCGTACTGGGGGGCGAAGCGGCCCTGATCGTCCCAGACGCTGGTGCAGCGCATGAACACCACGCCGGACACCGCGCCGTTTTCGGTGAGAATCTCCTTGGGGCCCCAGCCGCACTGGATGGCGATCCCCTCCTCCTCCGCCTCGGCGATCTCCTCCAGGGAGGCGGGCAGCTTGTCCCTCGGCTCCAGGCAGTACATCTGCACGCTGTCCGCGCCGCAGCGGCGGGCGGTCCGGGCGGCGTCGATGGCCACATTGCCGCCGCCCACCACCACCGTCTCTCCGGGGACCTGCAGGCCCTTGCCTTCCGCCGCCGCCCGCAGGAAGTCCACGGCGGAGTACACGCCGGGGGCGGACTCGCCGGGTATGCCGGGCAGGCGGCCCCGCTGGCAGCCGATGGCGATGTAAAACGCCTGATAGCCCTGGGCCCGCAGGTCGTCCAGGGTCAGATCCTTTCCAACTTCCACGCCGCAGCGGAAGTCCACCCCCAGGGCCCGGATCACGTCGATCTCCGCGTCCAGTACGTCCTTCTCCAGCTTGAAGGAGGGGATGCCATAGCGCAGCATGCCGCCCAGCTCCGGGTTTTTCTCGAACACGGTGGGCTCGTAGCCCTTGAGGGCCAGGTAGAAGGCGCAGGACAGCCCCGCCGGGCCGCCGCCGATGACGGCGATCTTCTGGGAGAAGGTCCCCTCCACCTTGGGTATCACCCTTTCCGGCACAAAGCGGTGTTCCGCCTTCAAATCCTGCTGGGCGATGAACTTTTTCACCTCGTCGATGGCCACCGCCTGGTCGATGGTCCCCCGGGTGCAGGCGTCCTCGCACCGGCGGTTGCACACCCGGCCGCACACCGCGGGGAAGGGGTTTTCCTTTTTGATGAGCTCCAGGGCCTCGGTGTACCTCCCCTGGGCGGCCAGCTTCAAATAGCCCTGCACCGCGATGTGGGCGGGGCAGGCGGTCTTGCAGGGGGCGGTGCCCGTCTCGTGGGTGTTGATGCGGTTCTTGTCCCGGTAGTCCACCGACCACTTCTCCGGGCCCCATTTCACCTCGTCGGGCAGCTCCTGCCGGGGGTACTGGATGGGGGCGCCGTCCTTGGCGCACAGCTTCTGGCCCAGCCTGGCAGCTCCCGCCGGACACACCTCCACGCAGCCCCCGCAGGCCACGCACTTGTCCCGGTCCACCTCAGCCACGTAGGCCGACCGGCTCATGTTGGGGGTGTTGAACAGCTGGGAGGTGCGCAGGGCGTTGCACACGTTCACATTGCAGTTGCAGATGGCGAAAATCTTCTCCTCGCCGTCGATGTTGGTGATCTGGTGGACGTAGCCGTTGGCCTCCGCCTTTTGGAAGATGGCCAGGGCCTCCTCCTTGGTGATGTAGCGGCCCCCTTTGTCGGTCTCCACCACGTAGTCCGCCATATCGCCCACGGCGATGCACCAGTCGCCGGCGTCGTCGCCGCAGCCCTCCCCCAGCTTGGCCCGGCTCATCCGGCAGGAGCAGGGGGACGCGGCGTACTTGCCCTCGTACTTGTCCAGCCAGTGGGAGATGCGCTCGATGGAGATGGACTTGCTCTCCATGCCGATGGCCTGCTCCACCGGGATGACGTGCATGCCGATGCCCGCCCCGCCGGGGGGCACCATGGGGGTGATCTTCTCCAGGGGCAGGAAGGTCATGCGCTCGAAGAAGGCGGCCACCTCCGGGTGCTGGTCGATCTGGGACCGGCGCATGTTGAAGAACTCCCCGCTGCCCGGCACGAACATGGGCAGGACGTACCGCTTCTCGTGGTTGGGGTTCTTGCCGTCCAGGTTCTCCCAGTGGTACTCGATGAGGCCGATGAGGCTCATCTCGTCCAGCAGCTTTTGCAGCTTGTCCGGCTCCATGCCGGTGAGCTTTTGGATCTGCTCAAAGGTCTTGGGCCTGCGCACCTTCATCTTCAAGGCCACGTCGGCCATCTCGTCGGTGACCAGCCCCGCCAGCCCCCAGTACTCCGGGTCCTCCCCGGTGACGCCGTGGAGCTTGGCGGGCACCCGGTCGGTGATCATCCTGGCCAGCTTGACAATTTTCTCCCGGGGCCGGTCCGTCTTGGGGATCTCAAAGGACAGCTTGCTCTCATCCAGGGGGAATTTGGTCTCGCTCATGTCGTCTCTCCTTTCTCATACGCGGCTCATGCCCGCCAGGCCCGGACCTGCTCCCGCAGCCAGGCGGCCCACGCCTCCACCCCCTCGCCGGTCTTGGCGCAGATGGGGATGACCGCGGCGCTGGGGTTGCGCATTTTGATGTGCTCCCGGCACTTCTCCAGGTCAAAGTCAAAGTAGGGGGCCACGTCGATCTTGTTGATGAGCACCACGTCGCACACCTGGAACATCAGGGGGTACTTCAGCGGCTTGTCGTCCCCCTCGGGCACCGACAGGATGGCGGCGTTCTTTACCGCCCCGGTGTCGAACTCCGCCGGGCACACCAGGTTGCCCACGTTCTCCAGGATGGCCAGCTCCACGTCGTTGTCGATGAGCTCGTCCAGCCCCTGCCGGGTCATGTCCGCGTCCAGGTGGCACATGCCCCCGGTGTGGAGCTGGATGGACTTCACCCCCGCCGCCGCCATGGCCCGGGCGTCCACGTCTGAGTCGATGTCCGCCTCCATCACGCCGATTTTGAACTCGTCCCGCAGCAGCTCCGCCGTCCGCTTCAGGGTGGTGGTCTTCCCCGCGCCGGGGGAGCTCATAAGATTGAGCAGGAAAACCCCCCGCTCCTTCAGCTCGGCGCGCAGCTGGGCCGCCCGCCTGTCGTTGTCGGCAAAGACGCTCTGCTTCACCTGAATGATCCGCACCTGGTCCATTAAAATCCGCTCCTCTCTCTGGTTCAACCAGATATTGTCATAATTTTATCATTTTCTTCCCCTTTCGTCAACCACCTGGGCGCGGACCGCTTTTCCCCCGGGAAAACCCGAAATTTTACGGCAAGGGGTTGCGCCGCCCAGGAAAATCGGGTAAAATAGTCGGTTGAACGGGAGGGATGCCATGACCATCAAGGATATCGCGCGGCTGTCCGGCGTGGGCGTGGCCACCGTATCCCGGGTGCTGAACCACCACCCCGACGTCAGCGAGGACACCCGCCGCAGGGTGCTGGCGGTGGTGGCGGAACAGGGCTTCCAGCCCAACAACAACGCCAAGCACCTCAAGCAGCAGACCGGCGCCTCCATCGCCCTCATCGTCAAGGGCACCATGAACATGCTGTTTGCCGACCTGGTGGAGCGCTGCCAGCAGCTCCTGGAGGACGCGGGGCGGGACGCCGCCGTCTACTACCTGGACGAGGACGCCAACGAGGTGGCCTGCGCCCTCCAGCTGTGCCGGGAGCGCAAGCCCCTGGGCGTGCTGTTCCTGGGCGGGGACCTGGAGTTTTTTCAGGCGGAGTTCCAGCACATCTCCGTGCCCTGCGTGCTGCTCACCAGCTCCGCCCAGGGCCTGCCTTTCCCCAACCTGTCCTCCCTCACCACCGACGACGAGGAGGCCGCCTGTCAGGTGGTCCGCTACCTGGCCGGCCGGGGCCACCGGCACATCGGCCTGCTGGGGGGCAACCGGTCCTGCACCCAGATCAGCTACCGCCGGGTCCTGGGCTTCCAGCGGGCGCTGGACCAGCTGGGCCTGCCCTTCGACCCCCGGCGGTGCGAGCCCAGCCGCTATTCCATGCCGGATGCCTATGACTCCACCAGGCGCCTGCTGGCCCGCTGCCCGGAGCTCACCGCCCTGTTCTGCGTCAGCGATTTGATGGCCATCGCCGCCATCCGCGCCATCCGGGACCTGGGCCGCCGGGTGCCGGAGGACATCTCCGTGGTGGGGTACGACGGCATCCCACTGGGCCGGTTCTCCGTCCCCCGGCTCACCACCGTGCGCCAGAACACCCAGCGCCTGGCGGAGCGGGGGGTGGAGCTGCTGCTGGGCAGCCTTCAGCAGCGGCGTCCCCCCGTCCACGACGTGGTGCCCTTCCAGCTCATCCCTGGCGAGAGCGTGGCGCGCCTGGGCTGAACCCCCGCTCCCGCCGCCGAAAATCTATTGAGAAAGGGGATTCCAACGTGAGAACAGCGGGAATCCTGATGCCCATCTCCTCTCTGCCCTCCCCCTATGGCATCGGCTCACTGGGCGCCTCCGCCCGGGCGTTTGCCGACTTCCTGTCCGCCGGCGGGCAGACCTATTGGCAGATTCTGCCCATCTGCCCCACCAGCTACGGCGACTCCCCCTACCAGTCCTTCTCCTCCTACGCCGGCAACCCCTATTTCATCGACCTGGACGACCTGGCGGCGGAGGGGCTGCTGGAGCGGGAGGAGTACGAGGGGCTGAACTGGGGGGACAACCCCCAGTCGGTGGACTACGGCCTGATGTATGAGACCCGCTACCCGGTGCTGCGCCGGGCCGCGGCCCGGCTGCTGGCCGACCCCCCCGCGGAATACGGGACCTTCTGCCGGGACTCCGCCTGGCTGGACGACTACGCCCTGTTCATGGCACTGAAGGACCGGCAGGCCGGCGCCGCCTGGTTCACCTGGCAGCCGGACATCCGGCTGCGCCGCCCCAAGGCCCTGGCCGCCGCCCGCAGGGAGCTGGCCGGGCAGATTGACTTCTGGAAGGCGGTGCAGTTCCTCTTCTTCCGGCAGTGGCGGGCCCTCAAGGCCTACGCCAACAATCAGGGCGTGTCCATCATCGGCGACCTGCCCATCTATGTCTCCGGGGACAGCGCCGACGTGTGGGCCAACCCGGACCAGTTCCAGCTGGACAAGGAGGGCCTCCCCACCGAGGTGGCCGGCTGCCCCCCCGACGGCTTCTCCGCCGACGGCCAGCTGTGGGGCAACCCCCTGTTCCGCTGGGACCGGATGAAGCAGGACGGCTACCGCTGGTGGATTGACCGCATTGCCTTTCAGTTCACCATCTACGACATGCTGCGCATCGACCACTTCCGGGGCTTCGACGCCTATTACGCCATTCCCTACGGGGACGACACCGCCCGGAACGGCCGCTGGCGGCCCGGCCCGGGGCTGGAGTTCTTCCAGGCAGTGGAGGCCGCGCTGGGCCCGCGGGACATCATCGCCGAGGACCTGGGCTTCCTCACCGACTCGGTGCGGCAGCTGCTCCAGGACACGGGCTACCCCGGCATGAAGGTGCTGGAGTTCGCCTTCGACAGCCGGGACGCCGGCAGCGACTACCTGCCCCACTGCTATCCCCCCCACTGCGTGGCCTACACCGGCACCCACGACAACGACACCATCCAGGGCTGGATGGCCTCCGCCCCCAAAAAGGACGTGTCCTTCGCCAAGGCCTACCTCCGGCTGAACAGCCGGGAGGGCTACCACTGGGGGATGATGCGGGCGGCCTGGGCCTCCCCCGCCGACTTGGCGGTGATGCAGGCCCAGGACCTGCTGGGCCTGGGCAGCCAGGCCCGGATGAACATCCCCTCCACCCTGGGGGACAACTGGAAGTGGCGGGCGCTGCCCGGCGTCTTCACCCCCGAGCTGGCCCGGCGCCTGCGCAGGGAGGCCAGGGTCTACCAGCGTCTGCCCAAAAAGCCGGCGAGACAAACCGCCCCCAAGGCGGCAAACTAGCGAAAAAAGCACGGCATCCCCCAGGGTGCCGTGCTTTTCTGTGAAAAAGGCCCTGCGCTCCCGCCGCGGGGCCGTCCGCGCTACGCTTCCCCCCTGCGGCCGCCGGCAAAGGCGGAGGGGGACACCCCCTCGTGCTTCTTGAACACCCGGGAGAAGTACAGCGCGTTCTCATAGCCGCACAGCTCGGCCACCTCGGCCACGGTATACCCCGTGGCGCCGGTGCCGCTGAGCATCCCCTTGGCCTTTTTGATGCGCAGCTTGGTCATGTACTCCAGGGGGGTCATGCCCACCTCTTTTTTAAACCGCTTGCGCACATAGTCGTAGTGGAAGGGCAGAGCCCGGATGGCCTCGTCCAGGGCAAAATCCGGGTTGGCGTAGTCCCGGATGATGAGGCTGCGGATCTGCTCCACCGGCTGGGAGAACTCGGCGCTGTCCCGAAACACCACCAGATAGCTGGTGATCAAATCCCCCAGGGCGGACAGCACCATGTCCTGCCCCTTGTTGTCCGACAGGTAGTAGTACCTCGCCTGGGAGAAGGCCGACTTCAGATGCCCCTCCCCGCCGTCGGGCACCTGAAAGGCGGTCTGGTAGGGAAAGGAGGGATCGTCCATCTGCATGTGGATGTTGGTGAAGCCCTCCTGGCTGCGGTTGGCGTGGCGCGCTCCGGGGGGGATGGCCACCACCTCCCCCGCCCGGTAATGGATCTGGGTGCCGTTTTCCAGCTGGAACACCCCGATTCCTCCGGTGCAGTACACCAGCTCCCAGCACTCATGGGTGTGCCACTGTACCTCGAAGGTCCGGGAATGCTCTCCCACAAACAGGATGTCATTCATCAGGCCGCCTCCTCATCGGTGTTGCGGGCTCCCGCCGCACAGGAAAGGCGGCCCGCAGGCCCAAGCCGGGTCTGCGGGCCGCTCCTGCGCACGGTGGGGGATCAGAACTCCAGGTTCTTTCCGTCCTTGTCAAACACGTGGCACACGTTGCCGCTGAAGGTGAAGCCGATCTTCGCGCCGTAGCGGAAGGTCTCCATATGGTTGCCGGACAGGTCCACGGTGGGCACGATGATGACCACGTCCTTGCCGCTGGCGTTGGCGTGGAGATGGACCTCGCTGCCCATCATCTCGGACACGTCCACGGTGGCGGCGATGGTGCTGCCGCCGTCGCTCAGGGACACGTGGCTGGGGCGCACGCCCAGCGTGATGTCCTGGGAGGACACGTTCTTGGCCGCCAAGGCCTTCTGCTTGGCCTCGGACAGCTCCACCTTCACGCCCTGGACCTCGACGGCGTACCTGCCGCCGTCCTTCACCAGCTTGGCGTCGAAGAAGTTCATCTGCGGGGTGCCGATGAAGCCGGCGACAAACAGGTTGGCGGGGTGGTCAAACACCTCCTGGGGGGTTCCGATCTGCTGGATGAAGCCGTCCTTCATGATGACAATGCGGTCGCCCAGGGTCATGGCCTCGGTCTGATCATGGGTGACGTACATGAAGGTGGTGTTGATCTTCTGGCGGAGCTTGATGATCTCGGCCCGCATCTGGTTGCGGAGCTTGGCGTCCAGGTTGGACAGCGGCTCGTCCATCAGCAGCACCTTGGGCTCACGCACGATGGCGCGGCCGATGGCCACGCGCTGGCGCTGGCCGCCGGACAGGGCCTTGGGCTTGCGGTCCAGGTACTGGGTGATGTCCAGGGTCTCAGCCGCCTCCCGCACCCGCTTGTCGATCTCATCCTTGGAGAGCTTGCGCAGCTTCAGGGGGAAGGCCATGTTTTCATACACGGTCATGTGGGGATACAGGGCGTAGCTCTGGAACACCATGGCGATGTCGCGGTCCTTGGGGGCCACGTCGTTCATCAGCTTGCCGTCGATGTACAGCTCGCCGCCGGAGATCTCCTCCAGGCCGGCCACCATGCGCAGGGTGGTGGACTTGCCGCAGCCGGAGGGACCGACCAGCACGATGAACTCCTTGTCCGCGATATCCAAGTTGAACTTCTGGACGGCGACGACGCCCTCCTCGGTGACCTGCAGATTGGTCTTCTTCTCGGGCTCGCCCTTCTTCTTCTTGGACTTCTTCTGGTCGCCGCTGTGGGGATAGATCTTCATGATGTTCTTCAGGGACAAACCGGCCATAGTACCCGACTTTGATGGAGCGGCCTCCGCCATCTCCACCTCGCTGGCGGGCGCACAGGTCCCGACAGCCTTACGACAGGTCTCCACACTGCCGCACCGCAAGTCGAAGCGGTATTTTTTCCTCCTTTTTTCGGCGCCGCGGACTATTTTGGATGGAGTAGTCCGCAGCCCGTCAAATTATGCGCCCGGGGGCGCTGGTATGGAAAGGCGGCCGTGCCGCCAGTGCCATCGGTGCGCTCATCGGAGGCCCGCGCCTCCCCGTCAAGCCTCGGGGCAGACCTCCTTCCTCATTATGATAAAATAGCACATTCTCTCCGCCATTGTCAAGGAGAACCGCCCCCTGCTCCCCCTATTGGGCGTTCTGGCTAAAAGCGGGGCGGGGAATTTGGGCAAGGCGCTCAACCCCGCCGGCCCTCCCCTGCCGGTCCGGCCCCCGGCTGCCAGTTCCGCCAAAAACTTTCGCCGGAAATCTGCCGCTTTATTCTTGACGCAGGGGACCGGACGGGATATAATTCAAAATGCGTCATCGACATTTTTTTAACATATTTTTGAATAGAGCAAAGGAGGAGCCGCCATGCGCCATTACGAAACTTCTGTCCAGGAGCTGAAGGACAAGGTACTTACCGCCGTGGCCCGTCTGGCCTGGAACGACAAGCTCCAGGGCAATGACCTGCTGAATATCCCTGAGGAGATCATCCCCGGCCCCGAGGCCCAGATGCGCTGCTGCATCTATAAAGAGCGGGCCATTGTGGGCAGCCGGGTGAAGATGGCCATGGGGGGCGACCGGGCCAACCCTAACCTGGTGGAGGTGCTGCCCATCGCCTGCGACGAGTGCCCCGTCACCGAGATCAGCGTGGGCCCCAGCTGCCGGGGCTGCATCGCCCACCGCTGCATGGAGGCCTGCCCTAAGGGGGCCATCCGCATTGAAAACCACCGCTCTGTCATCGACCACTCCAAGTGCGTGCTGTGCGGCAAGTGCGTGGCCGCCTGCCCCTACGGCGCCATCACCAAGAATATGCGCCCCTGTGAGCGGGGCTGCCCCGTGAAGGCCATCTCCATGGGCGAGGACCGCAAGGCCAGCATCGACGCCAGCAAGTGCATCTCCTGCGGCGAGTGCGTGGTGCAGTGCCCCTTCGGCGCCATCATGGACAAATCCTACATTGTGGACGTCATCCAGATGCTCCTGGGCGCGGACAAGTGGGGCCTGCACGTGTACGCCATCCTGGCCCCCGCCTTCGTGGGCCAGTTCGGCTGCACCCCCGGCCAGATGGCCTCGGCGCTGAAGGAGATGGGCTTCTACGACGTGGCGGAGGTGGCCCTGGGGGCCGACCTCACCGCCAAGGCGGAGGCCGCCGAGTTTGACGAGCGGGGCGGCGAGCCCATGACCTCCTCCTGCTGCCCGGCCTATGTGGCCTTTGTGGAGCGGCATATGCCCGACCAGATCCCCCTGGTGTCCACCACCCCCTCCCCCATGATCATGCTGGGCCGCTACATCAAGGACCGGGACCCCCTGGCCCGGGTGGTGTTCATCGGCCCCTGCGTGGCCAAGAAGCGGGAGTTCCATCTGGGCCGCACCCGCTCCTCCGTGGACCTGGTGGTCACCTTTGAGGAGCTGTACGCCATGATGGCCGCCAAGGACATCGACGTGACCAAGATGCCCGAGGCCCCCCTGGACCACGCCAGCGGCTATGGCCGCAGCTTTGCCGCCAGCGGCGGCGTGGCGGCGGCGGTGGCCCAGGGCCTGAAGGAGATGGGCAGCACCGTGGAGGCCCGCACCCTGCCCTGCTCCGGCATCGAGGAGTGCAGGATCGCCCTGCTGAAGATGTCCAAGGGCCTGCTGCCCGAGAACTTTATCGAGGGCATGGCCTGTCAGGGCGGCTGCGTCCAGGGCCCCGCCGTCATCATGCGCAGCCCCAAGAACAAGGCCGAGGTGGGCAAGCACGCCAAGCAGGCCGGGGAGCGCACCATCAGCGAGGCCGTCAATTACGCCGGCGGCATGGCGGAGACCACCAGCGAGCAGAAGCCCGGCGGCGCGGTGGAGAAGAACCGGGTGTAACCAGACAACATGGAGCGGGGCCGTCCGAGGGTTTCGGGCGGCCCCGTTTTTTCCCGCCAGGGCCTTGCAATCCCGGCGGTTTTCCTATATAATGTTTTGACTTAAACCAAATAACACCCAAGGGAGTGTCTGCTTTGAAGTACGATTTCGCCGCCATTGAGCCCAAATGGCAGAAGCGCTGGGAGGAGGCCAAGGTCTACACCGCCTCCGACCACAGCGATAAGCCCAAGTTCTACGGCCTCATCGAGTTCCCCTACCCCTCCGGCCAGGGGCTCCACGTGGGCCATCCCCGGCCCTTCACCGCCATGGACATCGTCACCCGGAAAAAGCGGATGGACGGGTACAATGTGCTCTACCCCATCGGCTTTGACGCCTTCGGCCTGCCCACGGAGAACTACGCCATCAAAAACCACGTCCACCCCGCCGCCGTCACCAAGCAGAACATCGAGAACTTCACCCGGCAGCTGAAGATGCTGGGCTACGGCTTCGACTGGGACCGGGTGGTGGACACCACCGACCCCGATTACTACAGGTGGACCCAGTGGATCTTCCTCCAGCTGTTCAAGAAGGGGCTGGCCTACAAGGCCACCATGCCGGTGAACTGGTGCACCTCCTGCAAGTGCGTGCTGGCCAATGAGGAGGTGGTGGAGGGGGTCTGCGAGCGGTGCGGCGCCCCCGTGGTCCGCAAGGAGAAATCCCAGTGGATGCTGAAGATCACCCAGTACGCCCAGCGGCTCATCGATGATCTGGACGACGTGGACTTCATCGAGCGGGTGAAGATTCAGCAGCGCAACTGGATCGGCCGCTCCACCGGCGCGGAGGTCACCTTTAAGTCCACCGCCGGGGACGACATCATTGTGTTCACCACCCGGCCCGACACCCTGTTCGGCGCCACCTACATGGTGCTCTCCCCGGAACACGAGCTGGTGAAGAGCTGGCTGGAGGGGGACAGGCTGGCCAACGGGGATGAGGTGCGGGCTTATCAGAAGGCCGCCGCCGCCAAGTCCGACCTGGAGCGCACCGAGCTGAACAAGGAGAAGACCGGCGTAAAGCTGGACGGCGTGCGGGGCCTGAACCCCGTCAACGGCCGGGAGGTCCCCATTTTCATCTCCGACTATGTGCTGTCCACCTACGGCACCGGGGCCATCATGGCCGTCCCCGCCCACGACGACCGGGACTGGGAGTTCGCCAAGAAGTTCGGCTGTGAGATCATCGAGGTGGTGTCCGGCGGCGAGGACGTACAGAAGGCCGCCTTCACCGCCAAGGACGAGACGGGCATTATGGTCAACTCCGACTTCCTCAACGGCCTCACCGTCAAGGACGCCATTCCCGCCGTCACCAGGTGGCTGGAGGAAAAGGGCATTGGCTCCGCCAAGGTGAACTACAAGCTCCGGGACTGGGTGTTCTCCCGCCAGCGCTACTGGGGCGAGCCCATCCCCATGGTGAACTGCGAAAAGTGCGGCTGGGTGCCCCTGCCCGAAAGCGAGCTGCCCCTGCTGCTGCCCGACGTGGAGAGCTACGAGCCCACCGACGACGGCGAGTCTCCCCTGTCTAAGATGACCGACTGGGTGAACACCACCTGCCCCTGCTGCGGCGGGCCCGCCAAGCGGGAGACGGACACCATGCCCCAGTGGGCGGGCTCCTCCTGGTACTTCCTGCGGTATATGGACCCCCACAACGGCCAGGCCCTGGCCTCCAAGGAGGCGCTGAACTACTGGTCCCCGGTGGACTGGTACAACGGCGGCATGGAGCACACCACCCTCCACCTGCTCTACTCCCGGTTCTGGCACAAGTTCCTCTACGACCTGGGGGTGGCGCCCACCAAGGAGCCCTATCAGAAGCGCACCAGCCACGGCATGATCCTGGGCGAGGGCGGGGAGAAAATGTCCAAGTCCCGGGGCAACGTGGTCAACCCGGACGACATCGTGAAGGCCTACGGCGCGGACACCCTGCGGCTGTATATCATGTTCATCGGCGACTTCGAGCAGGCCGCCATCTGGTCGGACAACGCGGTGAAGGGCTGCAAGCGCTTCTTGGACAAGGTGTGGAATCTGGCGGAGAGCTGCACCGACAGCCTGGAGTATACGAAGGCCAACGAGGCCGCCATCCACAAGACCATCAAGAAGGTGGCGGACGATATCGAGTCAATGAAGTTCAACACCGCCATCGCCGCCATGATGACCCTGGTGGGCGACTTCCAGAAAAACGGCTGCTCCCGGGGGGACATGAAAACCCTCCTCACCCTGCTGTCCCCCTTCTCCCCCCACGCGGCGGAGGAGCTGTGGGAGCAGCTGGGCGGCGCGGGCTTCGTGTGTCAGCAGAGCTGGCCCGCCTACGACGAGAGCAAAACCGTGGCGGACTCCATCCAGATGGCAGTGCAGGTGAACGGCAAGGTGCGCGCCAACATCATCGTCCCGGCAGACGCGGACAACGAGGCCATCGTGGCCGCCGCCCAGGCCGACCCCAAGGTGCAGAAGTTCACCGACGGCACGGCCCTGGTCAAGACCATTGTGGTGCCCAAGCGGCTGGTGAATCTGATTGTGAAGCCGGAAGCGTAAGCGCAGGCGTGCCCCGGCGGATGGACCGAAGCGAGGGCAAAAGCCCAAGGCCCACGCGGTGGGACTGGGTTTTGTCCGAGACGGAGAGAAGCCGTCGGGGAAAGCACGCCCAGCGCGAGCGTGACAAGGAGGTATGAGCGCAGGCGCGCTGCCCACAACGGCCCGGCGGAGATGAGCGGCAGGGGAGGCGGCATGGTTGATCACATTGCGGGCAATCGACGAAGACAATTATAAACAGTGTTTCGACCTGAAGGCCCCTGTGGAAAAGGAAGCTTTTGTGGATTCCGTCACCTATTCTCTGGCGGAGGCATGGGTCTATGGGCCAGACATCAAACCATTCGCAATTTATGATGACGAGACAATGGTCGGCTTTGTCTCAATGTATGTGGGAGAAGAGAATCCCCAGATCATCAATTTCCTGATCGACTGCGCGTTTCAAAAAAAGGGGCTGGGGACGCAGGCGGCAAAAGCCTGCATTGACTGTCTGCGAAACAGCTATGGAGCACGCAGGGTCTCTGTCCCTGTGGCGTTGGAGCACACGGCCGCGCAAAGCTTCTGGAGCAAGCTGGGGTTCACGCTTTCAGACAGTATTGAAGATGGATATGTCTTTATGCGGCTGAACCTGCCATGATTTTTGAAAATCAGAGCCTGCGTTTCCGCGCTTAAAATCCTTTATATTTTGCAGTTGACAAGCGAGGCTTTTTCACATATAATAGAACTGTTAAAGCCATCGACAGTGGCCCTTAAAGCATCCTGGAATCAGCCGGATGCCTCGGAGGGAGGGAAATATAGATGTCCGAAGTTCATGTCCGCGAGGGCGAGTCTCTGGAGAACGCACTGAAGCGCTTCAAACGCAGCTGCGCCAAGTCCGGCGTGCTGGCCGAGGTGCGCAAGCGCGAGTACTACGACAGCCCCAGCGTCAAGCGCCGCAAGAAGAGCGAGGCGGCCCGCAAGAACCGCAGCAAGAAGTTCTATTAAGCGCAAAAACAGCGCTCCGATTCGGAGCGCTGTTTTTTTGTCCACTGGCGCCGGCCCCGCCCTCATCTGGCCCGGGCCAGGGTGAGGGCCGCCACCGACTCCGCCCCCGCCACACGCAGCGCGGCGGCGCATTCGAACAGAGTGGCCCCGCTGGTCACCACGTCGTCCACCAGCACCAGCCGCTTCCCCGCCAGTTCCGCCCCCGGCAGCGCCCGATAGGCCCCCTGGACGTTGGCCCGGCGGGCGGACTCCTCCCGCAGCTGGGATTGGACCCCGGTGTCCCGGCACTTTTCCAGCGCCGCCGCCACAGGCAGGCCGGTCAGCTCCCCCACCCGGCGGGCCAGCAGCTCCGCCTGGTCGTAGCCCCGGCGGGCCCTGCTGGACGGGCGCAGGGGCACCCAGGTGATCTGGTCCACCGGCTGGGCCCAGCGGTCCTGGAGGCACTGGGCCATCAGCAGGCCGAACAGCCGGGCGTGGACCGCCCCGCCCCGGAACTTCAGCCGGTGCACCCCCGCCCGGGCCCCCGCCCTGTACCACAGGGGGGACAGGCAGCCGTCGCACAGCTCCACCGCCCGGCCCTCCCCCTCCCCGGTCCAGGGCAGCTCCTCCTGGCACAGGGCGCACCAGCCCTCCTCCCCCCGCTCCAGCACTCGGCCGCAGAAGGGGCACTTGGGCGGGTAGAGCAGGTCCAGCAGCGCGGACAGCACCCTCACGCCAGGGGCTTCCCTTCCGCGTCAAACAGGGGCAGCCTCTCCAGGAACAGAATATCCTTTCTCTTGGCGGCGTCCCCCTCCGCCAGAATGGCCATCCGCCCGGCCACCTGGCCTCCCGCCTGGTCCACCAGGCTCTCCACCGCCGCCAGCGAGCCGCCGGTGGAGATCACGTCGTCCAGAATCAGGATGCGCCTGCCCCGGATCTTGGCCGCGTCCGCCCCGTCCATGTACAGCTTCTGCTCCCCCTCGGTGGTGATGGAGCGGTCCACCGCCTCGAACACGCCGTTCATGTAGGCCTTCTTCTTCTTGCGCACCAGGAAATACTCGTTGCGGCCGCTCTGCCGGGCCATCTCGTGGACCAGGGGAATGGCCTTGGCCTCCGGGGCCACCATGTAGTCGAACTCCGGGGCAATCCGCAAAAGCTCCCGGGCGCAGGCGCAGGTGAGCTCCACATCGCCGAAGATCACAAAGGCGCCGATCATCAGGGTATCGCTGATGGGGCACAGGGGCAGCCGGCGGGTGAGGCCCGCCACGTGCATTTCATAGGTCATAACCGATCATCTCCCGTTGGAGCGGCGGAGCCGCCCCGTTGTTATTTATACCAGCCCTATTATACTATCTCCCATCCTTCTTGTCAAAATTGAATGAAGTTTTTCCAAAAAAAGAAAAAGCGGTGGAATTCCGCCGCCGGCTGTGGTATGATTTTCCTGCAACTCAATATCTTTCGGTATATTCGGGGCGAGATGGGTCCCGAGTTTCTACGGCCCAACCTATTTAGGCAGCTACCGAAAACAGAACAGGTCCGGAAAGCAATATTTCCGGGCTGATTTTGTTTTTCCCGCCCCCTCATACCGAAGGAAATTCTGGAGAGGGAGTTTTTCTATGGAAAAAATTTTTAAGCTGAAGGAGAACGGCACCACGGTGCGCACCGAGATCGTGGCCGGCCTCACCACGTTCATGACGATGGCCTACATTATCGCCCTGAACCCCAACCTGATCGTCGGCTTCGGCCAGGGCGCCTTCGGCGGCTTTGGCGCGGACGGCGCGGCCGCGTGGAACGGCGTGTTTATGGCCACCTGCCTGGCCTCCGCCATCGCCATGTTCTGCATGGCCTTCCTGGCCAACAAGCCCTTCTGCCTGGCCCCGGGCATGGGCCTGAACTCGTTCTTCGCCATCGTGATCGCCCAGATCGCCGGCGCCGCCGGCTGCTCCTATCTGGCCGGTCTCCAGGCCGGGCTGTGCATCATCCTCATTGAGGGCATCGTATTTATCGTCCTGTCCGTGTTCAACATCCGGGAGAAGATCGTGGACGCCATCCCCCTGGGCGTCCGGCTGGGCATTGCCCCGGCCATCGGCCTGATGCTGATGAACATCGGCTTCGGCTCCAACGCCGGCGTGGGCGCCGCCTCCGAGCATTACGTCATGCGGGACTTCTTCGGCGCCCTGACCCCCAGCGCCGCCCAGGCCAACATGGGCGAGTTCTATCCCAAGATGGTCCTGTACGTGGTCACCATGTTCATCGGCCTGTTCGTCATCATCCTGCTGTCCAAGAGGGGCATCAAGGGCGCGGTGCTCATCGGGATGCTGGCCGCCTCCGTGATCTACTGGATCGGCTCCTTCGTCTTCCTGGCCACCAACCCCTTCGAGGCCCTGGCCACCGCCAACTGGCTGCCCCCCTTCGGCGATATGGCCCAGACTACGCTCTTCAAGTTCGATTTCCCCACCCTGTTTAAGCTGGGCTGGTTCACTGTGGTCACCCTGGTGATCACCTTCTGCATGATCGACATGTTCGACACCATCGGCACCCTGGTGGGCACCGCCTCCCGGGCGGGCATGGTGGACAAGCAGGGCAACATGCCCAACATGAAGGAGGCCCTGCTGGCCGACGCCGTCGGCACCGTCTGCGGCGCCTGCACCGGCACCTCCACCGTCACCACCTTTGTGGAGTCCGCCTCCGGCGTGGAGGCCGGCGGCCGCACCGGGCTCACCGCCCTGACCTGCGGCGTGCTGTTCCTGGCCTGCATGTTCATCTCCCCCATCGCCGCCATCATCCCCGCCCCCGCCACCTCCGCCGCCCTGATCTACGTGGGCGTGCTGATGCTCCAGGGCCTGAAGAGCGTGAGCTTCGACGACATGGACCAGATGGTGCCCGTGGCCCTGATGCTCATCTCCATGCCCATCTCCAGCTCCATCGGCCACGCCATCGGCCTGGGCCTGATCTCCTACACCGTGATCAAGGTGTTCTCCGGCAAGGCCAAGGACGTGTCCGTGCTCACCTACGTGATCTCCGCGCTGTTCCTCGTCAAGTTCTTCCTCATCGTGTGACCGCCGCGGTTTTCCCTCGGTTCCAGGGGTCCCTCCGCTCCGGCGGGGGGACCCTTTTTTCCCTTTTTCGAAAAGACTTCCCCATAAATGCGGTTTCCTCTTGCAAATGCCGGCCAAAAGCTGTAAAATGGCGTAGACTTTTCAGAGACCTGGAACACAAAGGAGCTGTGGAATGCTATGAAACTAGGCATCGTGGGCCTTCCCAACGTGGGGAAATCCACCCTGTTCAACGCCATTACCAACGCCGGCGCGGAGAGCGCCAACTACCCCTTCTGCACCATCGACCCCAATGTGGGCACGGTGGCCGTGCCCGACAGCCGCCTGGACTGGCTGAGCGATTTCTACAAGCCCAAGAAAACCACCCCCGCCGTGGTGGAGTTTGTGGACATTGCCGGCCTGGTGAAGGGGGCCAGCCGGGGGGAGGGCCTGGGTAACAAGTTTTTGGCCAACATCCGGGAGTGCGCCGCCATTGTCCACGTGGTGCGCTGCTTTGACGACGAGAACGTGATCCATGTGGAGGGCTCCACCGACCCCCTCCGGGATATGGACATCATCGACCTGGAGCTCATTATGGCGGACGTGGAGATGGCCGACCGGCGCATCGACAAGGCCCGCAAGGCGGCCAAGGCCGACAAGAAGTTCAACCATGAGGCGGAGGTGTTCGAGGGCCTGCGGGACTGGCTCAACGATGGCAGGTCCGCCCGGTCCTACCTGGCCGAGGTGGACGAGGAGGACGCCGCCCTCATCGCCACCAGCGAGCTGCTCTCCCTCAAGCCGGTGATCTACGCCGCTAATCTGGACGAGGACGGCTTTGCCGACCCCGCCGGGGTGCCCTATTACGGCCAGGTCACCCAGCGGGCCGGGGCGGAGGGCGCCCAGGTGATCCCGGTGTGCGCCAAGCTGGAGGCGGAGATCGCCGAGCTGCCCGGCGAGGAGAAGGCCATGTTCCTGGAGGACCTTGGCATTGCCGAGTCCGGTCTGGACCGGCTTATCAAGGCAAGCTACACCCTGCTGGGCCTGATCTCCTTCCTCACCTCCGGCGAGGACGAGTGCCGGGCCTGGACCATCACCCGGGGCACCCGGGCCCCCCAGGCGGCGGGCAAGATCCACACCGATTTCGAGCGGGGCTTCATCCGGGCGGAGACGGTGGCCTTCGAGGACCTGAAGACCTGCGGCTCCATGGCCGCTGCCCGGGAAAAGGGCCTGATCCGCTCCGAGGGCAAGGAGTATGTGGTGCAGGACGGGGACATCATCCTGTTCCGGTTCAACGTATAAGCAGACAACACAAAAGAGCCCGCCGGGAAATTCCCGGCGGGCCTTTTCGCGGAATCCGAGGGCTCAGGCCTTCTTGGCCTCCCCCTCGGGGAAGATGATCTTGTTGACGAAGAAGAAGATTACCATGGAGATGCCGCCGTTGAGGACCACGGTGCCGATGTTGTAGATGAAGTCGGGGACGAACAGGCCGGCCACCGCCACCCACACGCAGTTGATGGAGTTGACGATGCAGTTGATGACGATGAAGGCCACCACGTACCAGGCGATCTGTTTGCCCAGATTGCCCTTGCTGCGGAACACGAAGTTCTTCTGGATGGGGAAATTGATGATCTCGCCGATGGCCATGGCGATCATGTAAGCGATGAAGTAGCCCAGGCCGCCGTGGGCCACGTCGTAGCCGAAGATATTCCACTTAAAATCCACCCCGAACAGGTTCACCGGGATGCCCGGCCAGCCGAAGTCCACATTGGACAGGCTGGTAAAGGCCATGGGCAGGAACTGGAGGATGAAGTATTTCATCACGGTGATCAGATTGCTGACGATGACGAACAGCCCGCCCTCCCGGATCCACTTGGCCGCGCTGGGGTGCTTTTCCGCAAAATCAGTCCAGAATTTCATCATGCTTCCTCCTCTTTAATGAATGGCGTCCGCCGCCTTGCGCTTCTTGCCGGAGCGGAAGAACCCGCCGACCACCCGGCCCAGGCCCTTGAAGAAGTGGCCGTTGCAGATGGTGAGGATGCCCTCCGCCATCTCCATGGTGCACATGCCGCCCGCCATCTTGGCGATGCCCCGGAAGGGCATGTTGTAGATGAAGGTGATGTTCAGGTCGGGCTCACCCTTCTCAATGCTCTTGTTGAGCATATTGGTCATGATGCCGTAGGCCCTCCGGGCAACCCAGCTCTTGGCGTAATACAGCTGGCAGATGGCGTCGTTCATGTCCAGGGTGCCGCTCCAGTGGCCGTCGGGGATGGGCCGGCCCAGCAGGGCTTCAAACTCCCCGTCGGAGATGTTCTTGACATCGCAGGCGAAATACTTGGCGAATTTGGCTCTGTCGTAGGGGGATTTGGCCCCGCTGCCCTGCACCTCCACAGTGCCGGACAGCTTGATGTCCGCAGCGGACGCGCCGATCATCACGGTCCACTGACCGCCTTCGATCTCAAACTTGTTGGTGTCCACGTTGAAGTAGCGGAAGGCCTTGTCGTCCAGGGGGATGGTGACGGTTTTGCTCTCGCCCGCCTTGAGGAACACCTTGGCAAAGCCCTTCAGCTCCTTGGCTGGGCGGAACACGTCCCCGTCCGGCTTGGACACATACAGCTGGGCCACCTCGGCCCCGTCCATGCTCCCGGTGTTTTTCAGGGTGAAGCTGGCCTCCTTGCCGGACACGGTCAGGCCGCTGTACTCGAAGGTGGTGTAGCTCAGCCCGAAGCCGAAGGGGAACAGCACCGGCACCTTGGCCGTCTCGTAGTAGCGGTAGCCCACAAACAGGCCCTCCCGGTACTCGGCGTTGCGCTCCTTGGCGGGGAAGTAGGGAGCGGAGGACACGTCCTCGTACTTCACGGGGTAGCTCTCCGCCAGCTTGCCGGAGGGGTTCACCTGGCCCATAACCACCTTGAGCACGGAGGAGGCCCCCGCCTGACCGCACAGGTAGCCGTGGACCAGGGCCTTCACCTTGGGCAGCCAGGGCATCTCCACCGCGGAGCCCGCCGACATGACGGCCACCACGTTGGGGTTGGCCGCGCTCACCGCCTCGATCAGGTCCGTCTGGCTCTGGGCCAGCCGCATGTGGGAGCGGTCCAGGCCCTCCGCCTCGCTGATCTCGTCCAGGCCGATGTACAGCAAAATCACATCCGCCTGCTTGGCCAGCTCCACCGCCTTGGCCTGCATCTCGGGGTTCCCTTTGCCGGACCGGGGATAGCCCGGCTCAAATCCCGCCACGTCCAGGTCAAAGCTCTTGATCACGTCCATGGTGTGGTCCAGCCTGGTGGGGTTGACCACCGAGGAGCCCGCGCCCTGATACCGGGCCTTCTGGGCAAAGTCGCCGATGACGGCCACCTTTGTCCCCTTCTTCAAGGGCAGGATGCCCCCCTCGTTTTTCAGCAGCACGGTGGACTCCTCGGAGGCCCGGGCCGCCAGGCTGTGGTGCTCCTCCACGTCAAATTCCTTGCCCTCCAGGGGCTTGATGGAGCCGGTGACGGACAAAATCACGTCCAACAGCTCATCCACCCGCCGGTCCAGCAGCTCCTCACTGAGCCTGCCGGACTTCACCGCGTCCATGAGCTCCAGGTCAGAGTCGCCGCCGGTGGTGGGCATCTCCAGGTGGGAGCCCGCCCGGACCCCCTCCACATGGTCGTTGGAGCCGCCCCAGTCGGACACCACAAAGCCGTCAAACCCCCAGTCATCCCGGAGAATCTCCTGGAGCAGATGCTCGTTCTCGTTGGCATAGGCCCCGTTGATCCGATTGTAGGAGGACATGATGGACTTCGCCTTCCCCTCCTTCACGGCGATCTCAAAGCCGGTGAGGTAGATCTCCCGCAGGGTGCGCTCATCCATCACGGAGTCGGAGGCCATCCGCCGCAGCTCCTGGGAGTTGGCCGCGAAGTGCTTGGGGCAGGCGGACACGCCGTTTTTCTGGATGCCCCGGATGTAGCTGGCCGCCATCTTGCCCGCCAAATACGGGTCCTCGGAAAAGTACTCGAAGTTGCGCCCGCAGAAGGGGGAGCGCTTCACATTGAGCCCCGGGCCCAGCACCACGCCCACCCCCTGACAGGCGGCCTCCTCCCCCAGGCGCGCGCCGATCTCCTCGCCCAGCGCCGGGTCCCAGGAGTTGGCCACGGTGGCGGCGGTGGGGAAGCAGGTGGCGGGCAGCGAGGGATTCAGCCCCAGCTGGTCCCCGGCCCCCGCCTGCTTGCGGATGCCGTGGGGGCCGTCGGACAGCGTCATGCTGGGCACCCCCAGCCGCTCCACGCTCCGCGTCTGCCAAAAGTCCTTGCCCGACAGCAGGTAGCACTTCTCCTCCAAGGTCATTTGCTTGACAATATCCCCGTGTTTCAAACAGACCCCTCCTCAATTGATTTGTTTTCAGCGGGCTGAGCCCACGTCCTGTTGCCAATAGTTTAACACAGTTTTTACGCCCGCGCCATGTATTTGCGCAAACTGCGGGATTCCGTGATCAAATTGCATTTCATCCTGTAGCTTTTCCACAAAGAGCACCCCCGCGTTATCGTCAATTTCAACAATGCGGGGCCGTCTCTCCCTGATTTTCCCTGCGGGACTCCGCCGGATCCTACCCCCGCGCTCCGGTCCGCCCACCTGGGAATTCCCCTTTTACAGCCGGCGGGCAATGGGGTATAATGCGGACAGGGAGCGCCCCGCGCCCCCCCATCTCAAGCCCATGAGGAGTGGTCACAATGAACAACACCCACAACCCCTTTGACCTGCCCATCCGCCGCCCCCTGCGCACCCGGCGGGACGTGGAGGAGGCCCTCCTCCAGCTGCTCGCCCCTGTGGAATCCCGCTTCACCCCGGGGGACGCGGGGCTGTGCCTGGGCGCGTTCCAGGCACACTACGGCGCCGCCGCCGCCCAGATGGAGGGATTCTCCCGGATGCTGTGGGGGCTGGCCCCCCTCTGGGTCCGCCGCCGGGAGGACCGCTGGCTCCCCCGGTTCCGCCGGGGGCTGGTCCACGGCTGCGACCCCGCCCACCCCGCCTACTGGGGGGAGGTGGCCGACTGCGACCAGAGGATCGTGGAGATGGCGGCCATCGCCCTCACCCTGATGCTGGACGGCGGCGCCCTGGCCCTCACCGGGGCGGAGGCGGAGCAGATCCACGCCTGGCTGGACCAGGTGAACCGCCGGGTCCTCCCCCACAACAACTGGCTGTTCTTCCGCGTGCTGGTCAACTCCGCCTTCCGCCTGCTGGGCTGGCCCTTTGACGGGGCCCGGCTGGAGGCGGACCTGGACGAGCTGGAGGGCTTTTTCCTGGGGGACGGCTGGTACTGCGACGGCGAGCCCACCCAGATGGACTACTACATCCCCTTCGCCATGCACTACTACGGGCTGATCTACGCCGCCTGCATGGAGGGGCACGACCCGGAGCGCAGCCGCCGCTTCAAGGCCCGGGCCGCCCGGTTCGCCGGGGACTTCCTGTACTGGTTCGAGGACGGGGGGAGGGCGGTCCCCTTCGGGCGCAGCCTCACCTACCGGTTCGGCCAGTGCGCCTTTTTCTCCGCTCTGGCCTTCGCGGGGGTGGAGGCTCTCCCCTGGGGGGTGGTGAAGTCCCGGGTGCTGGGCTGCCTCCGGGACTGGCTGGCCCAGCCCATTTTTGACGCCGGCGGGCTGCTCACCGTGGGCTACGCCTACCCCAATCTGCTGATGAGCGAGTGCTACAATGCCCCTGGCTCCCCCTACTGGGCCTGCAAGGCCTTTCTCTGTCTGGCCCTGCCGGAGGACCACCCCTTCTGGACCGCCCAGGAGGCCGTCCCCGGCCTGGAGCCCCTCCGGGCCATCCCCCCCGCCCGGATGCTGGCCGCCCGGGACCGCACCCAGGTCCAGCTGTTCCCCGCCGGGCAGCACTGCGTCAACGAGCTGGGCCACTGCGCCGCCAAGTACGAAAAACTGGTCTACTCCAGCCGCTTCGGCTTCTCCGTCCCCCGGGGGGACAGCCTGGAGGAGGGGGCCTTTGACTGCTGTCTGGCGGTGTCTGAGGCGGGCCGGGGGCAGTACCGGATGCAGCGGGGCTTCCAGGCGTTCCGGCTGGAGGGGGACCGGTACTGGCGGAAATTCTCCCCCCTGCCGGGGGTGGAGGTGGAAGTGACGGTGACGCCGGACTTCCCCGCCCACCGGCGGGAGTACCTCATCACCACCGGCCGGCCCATCGACATCGCCGACGGCGGCTTTGCCATCCCCGCCGAGGACGGGGACGGCCGGCCCGCTTCCCCCGGTCTGGTGGAGTGGGAGCCCCACGGGGTGGCCGCCCGGTTCCCCTGGGCGGTGAGCGCCATCCGCTGCCTGTCCAGCGGCGGGGAGCCCCTGCTGGTGAAGGCGTGGCCCAACACCAACCTGCTCCACCCCCTCACCCGCATCCCCACCATCCGGCTGTCCCTGCCCCCGGGGCGGCACCGGGTGGTTACCCTGGTCACAGGGGAGTGGCTGGGGTAGGGACGCCTGAATTTTTTGTTAAATTGCACAATTTTATCCCGGATTTTTCGTGTAGTATTTCTCATAAAATCAATTGTAAAAATATAGTCAGATTCTATCAAGTGTGTTATACTATTTTTACAAGGTCCTTGTAAAAATTTAAGAAAGAAAAGGAGAAACATCCATGAAAAAGATGATTTCCCTGGTTCTCTGCGCCCTGATGGCCGCGTCCCTGTGCCTCACCGCCTTTGCGGTGGATGCTCCCGGCAGTGAGGGCGGTATTCAGCCGCTGGCCCGTTGCCCCGATGGGTGCCGTGAAGCAAATATGAGCTCTTGGACCTATCAGAGCACAACACGTATGATTATCGGTTCGCAGTGTGGTAACGGGAATATTTATCGCCGCGTCTGTCGAGCCTGCGGGAGCCTTGAGACCAGAACAGAGCCTGACATAACTACTTTTGTGGCTCACCACTATGCTGGTATCACTTCCTCCTGTAGTGGTACTACTCAGACCTTACGTTTTCGTTGCAGTTACGGCTGCGGCTCCGGAAAAACTGAGACCCAGCCCTGTCCCATGGCCGGTCATCCCTCGAGTACCTGCAACTGGCTTCCGTTCTGACTTGACACCACCGCTGTAATGTGGTAAACTATTCCTGCGAACAATCCATCAGTCCGGCGGCGGTTCTCCGCCGCCGGACTTTCTTTAATATTGGGAGGTGTTCCATGTTTCACAAGCAAAACGCCCGCCAGCCCCTGGCTGCCGTTCTGCTGGCGGTTCTGCTGACCCTGACCTCCGCCTTCTCCTGCATTGGTCTGTCCGGCTGGGCCTCCTTTCAGCATCAATTGTCCGTGATTGATTCCCAATATACCACTGTAGCTTATCTATCCAAAACTATTCCAGACTACGGAAAACAACACAACTATTTGGAAAACGGCTCTCTTCAGTATGAAGATGGCACGATTTGGGCTAGCCCGGCGCAAGTCAAAAAAATGGCAGAACAGGCTCCCGGTCTGCTGAATTGGCGCACCCATGTGCTAGCCGCCGCCCATACCCCCAACCAGAAGGGCTTCAGCTCCGGCAGCGTGGACCCCATGGCCTACACTGCCACCTATGATGTGCACCGTTACGCTTACTCGGTGATGGCAGTACGTTGCATATCCTCCAAACCAAACCCCTATCAGGAATATGGTAATGTTTTTAGATTTGAATGGGTGGAACCAGTATGCCGCATGGATGCCTACGAACTGTCTGAGCACGGAAAAGAATTTACCTTTTATCCCCAGATTGACCTCGCCCATGCGGGTGGGGAAGAAGATGCTTTTGTGGATTTTGAGGTGGGCAAAACCTATCTCATCCGTGGGGACTTTATCGACTTTGAGCCGCATTATTGGATGCGGTGGGTGGAGGCTACGGAAAATGAGGCGGCTCACATGGAAAACTATTGGTACCGCTATACCACCGATCACTGGGTGAAGATAACAGGGCTGGACCCCTCAAATTCTTCCGATGCTCCCCAGCAAGACCTTTTCTTCCTGTACTCCTCTCTGCCCAGGGACTGGAGTGGCGACCTTTGGATAACCGAACGCGAAGCAGACCCTATGGGCCATCTCTATCCACTGATGCCCAACTTTTACCTTAATACCATATCCTCCCGGATTGATCATGGGGACTCAATCACCTGGATAACACTAACCTATATTCCCGAAGACAGCTGGCCCTTTTACGCGGAGTACGAGGGGGACTGGCGGGACTTTTTGAATACCGAGGAGGGCCGGGTCTGGCGGGATGAGATTATCCCCTGCTGTGAGACCAGCCACAATTCCGTTCCCGTCCTCCTGACGGATAACGTCCAGAGCCTGTCCCAGTTCTGCAAGGAGGAGTCCGCCCTGCTGGAGGGCCGGTACATCAGCCAGGAGGAGTACGAGACCGGGGCGGCGGTGTGCATGGTGGGGGCGGACTACGCCCTGTACAATAATCTCAAGGTAGGGGACACCCTCACCCTGGACCTGTACCAGCCCGCCTATGCCACTCAGGGTGGATCAATTCAATATGCGCAACCTATTAGTTTTAACTACACACAATGTATGCCCCTGGTGGAGGAAAACCGGCTGGACGTGACCCGGGATTACACCATTGTGGGCCTCTACTCCGCCCCCGCCCGGCCCCAGGACCCCGACGGCCACGGCTTCCGGGGGGACAC
>ERZ808037.496-NODE-496-length-36261-cov-4.593494_pt1 | contig 36261 bp, 59 predicted proteins | sample MGYA00380190_ERZ808037 | MGnify/ENA primary metagenome ERZ808037 (study PRJEB31490, sample SAMN06133399) | mouse gut metagenome | isolation source: J9 | host: mice | place: China: Chengdu | collected 2015-05 ...
ACTTCGATTATTGGTCTTGGAATCCTTATTTTGATGGGAATTGGGATTATTGGAAAGCCGAGGAAAGATTCAAGAGATATATCGGATAAGTCAATGAAAAATTCATTTCAACAGGAGAATAAAAACTATGGATAGGCAAAATGTAATTTTCTTTACTGGTGCTGGGATTAGTGTTGATTCTGGCATTCCAACATTTCAGGAACAGCCAGGAATAAGAGAGAGACTTGCAAGAGATTTTGCGAATGAGTATCCAGAAGAATATAGAAATACTATAAGACAGATGTTGGATAGTTGTGAAAATGCAAGTCCTAATGCAGCACATATAGCAATAGCAGAAGGCGGTTTCCCTGTTATTACAATGAATGTAGATCAACTTCATACAAAGGCAGGAAGTAAAAATGTCATAGAAGTGCATGGAGTATTACCAACAAGAGAAGAATTAGAAGAAGAATTATTTCCTCTTACTTATGACGGTATTGTTCTTTATGGTGATTTGGCTCCTAAATATGATGATGCAATTAAGATGGTTAAACAATTAGAATATGATAATTCATATTTTATTATTGTAGGAACTTCTTTTTATACAGGGATTAGTGAGCAATTATATAGAATTGCAAAACAGAGACGGGCAAAAATAGAAATTATAAATGAGAATGCAAGTCAAAGAGTTCCTGTAATATGCAAAAACATGATTTTGAGGAAAATGAATGAGTAAATCAATTCAATTAGACTTAAATGGTAATGATATTACATGCATGAAAGAATTTGATGCGTTGAAGTTCCCTTGTATGGAATGTAATAAAGAAGATTGTGATGAAAGAGAAGATTATGAGAAGACCCAAAATTAATAATAAGTATAATTTGAAACCAAAGGATATAGAAAAAGCAGTTATTCTTGATTATAACAGACTGCATCAATCTCCATTTTGGAGAAATGATGTGGTACAAGCATGGTGTTTGGTTGGTGGATCTGGTAAAGGTTTTTATGGAGACTGGATAGATTCATATTGGATTGGTTTTTATGATAAAGATGCAAAGTCCTATGCTAATAAAATTAGACTTAGTTGTACTTCGCATGAAGAAATGTGTGGATATAATTTCAAAAACTTTTTTGATTTTGCAGAAATAGAAAATGAGGTTGATCTTGAACTGCAGGAGAAATTACTAGAAAGAATTAATTGGTTGATTGATGAAAAGATTATTACAATAAAATGAAATTTACAAGTAAGAAAAAGAGAAATATAAATTATATGAACAAAATGAAAAGGAGAGACAGATTATGTGCAATTTTAAGAGTGGAATTATTTTAAAAAATAAGGTTGTTTTAACACCAGAAGGTAATGAGAGTCATTCTGATTTATTAGACAGTCTTGGAATTGATGATAATCACATGAATGCATCAAAGAAGTTCGTAAGAGCTGAGTTGATTCCTAAAAATGATGATAAAATGACTGATGTAAAAGAGTGGAGATATAAAGTTGATCAGGATATTGTGCCCGATTGGTATGAAAAAGATCCTGAGAGATATGAAAAGGAATTTAGAGAAACAGTTGAAGAATATATGGCAAAATGGAAGAAACAGTTCAAATCCATTTGTGGGTATTATTGGACAAGTGTACAGGATGGAGATCATACATATTACTTCATGAATGGAATCCTTAAAAGATCAGAGTTTGGTAGAACAAATAATTATGCAGATTCTTATATTCGCAATGAACTTATCAATAGCGAGTTGGCTGCCGAGCTGAAGAAAGAATTTGGAGACAAACTTGTTCCTATTTCACTGGATCTGACATCTATGGATGGTTTTAAGGATTATGGTACAGTTGAAGGAGATATTCTGGCAATACCTAATATTCAGTTACTTATGAAATTTGGAGAGAATATCCCGCTGATTGATAATTGGTATTGGCTGGCAAATCCAAACCAGACACCAAAGAGAAACGATTCCCGCTGTGTGCGGTGCGTCGACTCCGGTGGTAATGTGGGCTGCGGCGGCTGCGACTGCGGCGGGGGTGTGCGTCCGTTTTTCATCCTTCAATCTTAAATCTTTGAATCTTGCAAGAATTTACTGAGCAGCCAAGAATCAGGCGGGGCGTAAGCCCTGCCGTGACTTGCCGATGAGCGACTGAAAGGAGCGGAGTAACCAGTGAGCGAAGCGAAACTGGATGTTATTGTAAAAGCAATAAATCTTATGGAATATACTATGACAATTACATCAAACCGAAAGAGGTATCCAGTTAAGCATTTAACATTGGTAAAACGCATCCAAAATCGCTGTATGGATATATATGAATATTTGCTTGATGCAAATAGGCTGAAATTGGATACTTCAAAATCAGAACGTCAAGAACTACAAACAAAAGCGATTTCATGTTGTGACAAGTTATCCTGTTATGTGGAGCTGTCGATGAAACTGAAGTTAATTGGAAGTGATACAGTAGGATATTGGCAGAAACAAATAAATGATGTGAAATATATGAGTATTGCGTGGCGTTCAAAAGATAAAGAAAGATAATTTTTAGGTCGTTTATTGTATGACCCGTTATGTTCAGTACGTCAACTCCAATGGCAATGTGAACTACAACGACTGTGATTATGACAAAGGCGTGCGTCCGTTCTGGATCGGAAGACGAAATAAAGTAAGAGGAACACTGAAATTAGAGTCCCGATATCAAAAGAATAAACAACCTTTCCTTGCACGAAAATGTCAGGATAAATACAAAGGAACAAAATACTATGATAGAAGATAAAACAGATTTTGAAAAAGTAGTAGATTTCGGCAATTTGTATCAAGCATATTTAAAATCTAAATCAGGTAAAGGGTTTTCAAAAAGCAGTCAGAAATTTCAAGTGGCAACTCTTGATGGTATCCATCAGATAAAGAGAAGATTAGAAACAAAAACATATCAAGTATCAAAATACAATGAATTTACAATATACGAACCGAAAGAAAGAGTCATTAAAGCATGTTCGTTTGTAGATAAAATTGTACAACATAGTTTGTGTGATAATGTACTTATTCCCAAATTGAGTAAAGAGTTTATTCAAACAAATTATGCTGGGCAGATTGATAAAGGTACATTATATGGTTTGGATTGTCTGAAATCACAAATGTATTTAGCATATCAGAAATATGGATATGATTGTTGGATTGTAAAAGCTGATATAAGTAAATTCTTTTATAATATTGACCACAATATTTTGAAGGATATTGTTGGTTATTTTATAGAAGATAAGGATGTGTATTGGTTGTGTGAGAAATTCATTGATAGTACAGAAGGGTTAGGGCTTCCTCTGGGGAATCAGATTAGCCAAGTGTATGCGCTTTTATATTTATCAGGTTTGGATCATTTTATTACTGGTGAACTTGGAGTGAAATACTATGGAAGGTACATGGATGATTTTTATTTGATTGTCCAATGTAAAGAATATGCAAAATGGTGTTTATCTGCGATTTATGAATTTGTATATACATTAGGACTTGAATTAAATGATAAGACACAAATTATTCCGTTTAAGAATGGAATTAAGTTTTGCGGATTTCATACATATGTCACTTTAGATGGCAAAGTTATCCGAAAGCTGAAGAACGAAAATAAGCGTGTTGCTAAAAAGAAATTTAAGAAAATGGTTGGATTAGTGAGGTGTGGTAAACTTAGCAAAGATAAATTTTATGAGAGTTACAATGCTTGGAAAAATCATATATCACATGGCAATTGTGTGAAATTAGGATATGAGATGGATAGATATGTAGAAGAGTTATTTGGAAAATAAAAGAGAGGTTCATTATGAATTACGAGGTAGAAGATCAGTATAACGTTTTTATCAAAGATGTAGAAACAGGTTTACTTTCTCACGAATTATATTTAAGAGAAGACGAGTACGAAGATGAATATTCTCACAGTGTGATTGATAGAGGACATGTATTATTATCTGAAAGAATTAGAAAATATCTACATGATAAATTACCCAATCAGTATTGTGTATTTGTAGATTGGTGTGTTCGTGTTATGTCAGTAGAGATGGCAGAAAAGAAAAATATTAGCAATTATAAAAACTATATTGTTAAGTAGTTGAAACACGAGTTTTATTGCTATTGGAGGTGGTTGTATTTATAAAATAGATCAGTGTAGATGTACAGATGAATATAGAAAATTGTATGAAATGTATAATAAAGCAGAATCTATTTTAAACGATATAGGCTTTAATAATATTACTGTGAATAGAATTTCATTTAATAATAGACTTACATCTACCTTGGGATGGTATATTTCCAGTACAAAAAGTATTGAGATAAGTACAAGACATTTTGCATGTGGAACATATGAAGATGTTCTAAATACTATTATTCATGAAATATCACACAATATTTGTGAAGAAAAATATGGTGAGCAAATAAAAAATGGAGGACATACGAGGGAATGGTATGAAATTGCTGACTACATAACTGAAAAAACAGGATATGAAATAAAGCCGACATCAGATGTGACAGAGGATAAAAATAAAATTATTTCTATTCCCAAATATTTTCACAGATTTAAATGTAAAAAATGCGGGTATGAGTATACAGCTTATTCAAAATTTAAAGATTCAAGCAAGGTAAGAAAACAGAAGTGTATTGGATGTTTGAGTAGTCATAAAGTTCTTGTGTATGAATATTCAGAAGGAGAATTTGAATGTATAAAAAGTGGATTAGATCATTATGAACATAAATATAAAATGATTTAATAGACTTGAAATTTCCGTTTCAAATGATGAAAGTGGGGGGGAGATAGCATGGATATGATAAAGGGAGTATTGGAGTTTGATCCTTTGGCTCAGGCAGAAAAGGCATTTGGTAACAAACATTGGAGTGAATTTTCTGAGGACGAAATGATGGCTTCAATGGGTTTGGTTTTTTTACATAATGACAGAAAAGATAAGATGTTACAAAAATCACATGATACACATTTTAGCATGGATTGGAATGAATTTGAAGAAATTGTTACTTCTAATGGGTTCAAAATAGGGTATGAAGAAAAATTTCCTTATGAAGATCATTATGAAAAAGCAGTTATATTTTATCGTGAAGATGGTTTGCTTATCTGGGTAACATCATTCTGGAACATGAAAGGCGTAAATGGTGGAAAACTGTATGGAGAAATTAAGCTTAATGATGTAAGTAATAGGGCGAAAATTCCGAGTTGTTCAAATGGTTTTTTTGACTTTGAGAATAATAAATTACATTTTGATGCTGATATAAGAGAAGGATTAGTTTGGTTTATTGATCAAATGAAACAGTATGGAGATTTTTTGCCACAGTGGGAAGAAAGTAATAAGTTTTTATGGTTCCTGAATTTTGGGGATGAGGAAAAGAATAATAGTGATAATTACAAAGAGATATCCAAGAGAAAAATGACAAAATTTTGTGAGAATGCAAAGAAAATTGTTCAAAAATATTTAGATTGACTGGATAAAACGAAGGTTTCAAGTGGAGAGAAGATTGGAGGTGATAAAAATAAAAGTAGAAAGATGTGAGCAAATAGTTATCCGAAAGAATCATCCCAAATTCAAAATCATAGATCAACAGTGTTTTCATTCTAAAAATCTTTACAATGAAGCCAATTATGAAATGAGACAAAAATTCATAAAGGATGGAGAATATATTTCATATAAAGATATGAATTTTGAGTTTAAGACTCATGAGAATTACAAACTAACATTCAGTCAACCAGCTAATTGTACTCTAAGAGTTCTGGACAAGAACTGGAAATCTTATTTCAGAGCAATCAAAGATTGGAAGAAAAATCCGTCAAAATATCTTGGTATGCCAAAACTACCAAAATATTTAAAGAAAGATGGCAGATTTCCTTGGATGATTCCTAATAATCAGTTGGTCTATGATTATGAAAAAGGAATGGTTTATATCAGGAACAGATTACTTAATGATTATGAATGGAAATGTCGCTGCCTTGGCAGAATCATTCAAGTCAGATTTATTCCAAAAGGTTCCTGTTATGTAATGGAGATTGTTTATGAGACAGAAATTCCAGATGTAAAATCAGAAAGCAATAATATAGCAAGTATTGATTTAGGCGTAGATAATCTTGTAACTATGACAAATAATATCGGTCTGAATCCAATTATTATTAACGGCAAGGGAATCAAAAGTATCAATCAATACTATAACAAGCGATTGGCGAAAGAGAAATCTTTGTTGAAAATACGTCATGGAAAAGACTGGTCTAAGAAACTGAATTCTATCACATTTAAAAGATATCAAAGAATCAAAAATTATATGCACAATGCCAGTGCTTATGTAGTAAAGTGGTGTGTAGAAAATGACATTGATACTTTGGTTGTCGGAAAGAATAAGGGATGGAAACAGAATACAGATATGAGTAAGCAGATCAACCAGAAGTTTGTAAGTATTCCTTATCAAATGTTGTTACAGCAATTACAGTGCAAATGTGAGAATATTGGAATTAAGTATATTGAGACTGAGGAGAGTTATTCTTCAGGAACAAGTTTCTTGGATGGAGAAGAACCTATTAGGAAGAATTATGATAAGTCAAGACGTATAGAAAGAGGATTATTTAAAACAAAATCTGGACTACTTATCAATAGCGATGTAAATGGATCGTTACAGATTATGACGAAGGTATTCCCAAATGCGTTCAGTGAGCGATATGGGATAGAGGGTGTTCTAACCCCTATAGTTATAAACGCAGCGTAAGTTGTGTGATTTACTATGAATGTCTTTGTAAAAAGGCAATAGAAGAAACATTTTAACTGAGGAGATGATTATATGAAATCTATAGAAGATAGATTGAAAGACTTTGTTGAATATATATAGATAAAGCAATAGAGGCAGAGTATGATAAATTTCCACTATCTCCAGAAGATGCAATTAGAAAAAACTCTTACTGTTTAGCATTACAAAGAGATCAAAATGCAATTTTAAATATTTCAAATGGACATGAGTTTAACTATGTAGAAGAATAAAATAAGTACTCTGATAACTTTGGCGAGCTGCAGAGTACTTATTCAACACAAAACGGAAACCGTCTTGATGAATCTGATTATAACAATTCTTTTAGACTTATTCAAGTCGGTATTTCCAAATTAGAAATTTAATATAGGTGGTGATGTTTATAAAAGCATGTTGGAACTGTAAAAACAGAGAATGCTATGCTTTAGGTGCCATTTCTGATTTTAAAAACAAATGTAAAGAAAATGGTTACACCGAGTGGGAACATGATGAAAAGAAACCATTGTACACAATGGGAGTGGCTAAACAATTGATATTTGATTGTGCAATGGAATGTATTTACCATAAAAAAGAACAATCAAGCGAAGAAATAGGTAATGAATTATTAAAAATCGTTCATGCAATGGACAAGATGAGGTATTGAAATAAATCTTTCAACGGGAGTCATGAACCCACGAAAGATTCAAAAATAATAAATTAGAGAAAGGATATAACAAGTAATTCCGGATAATTTAGCGTTGCAACGCCTTGTAGATAAGGCATTTGGAAATTAATAATAAAAGATTTAGTTTAAGAAAGAATTGGAAACTGATAAATTTCTGTGAATTCGACAAGTATGCAATTAAAAGCTATTGTGCGATTCACGGTGTAGATGAGAGTTTAAATCTTGGTGATATTACTAAGGTTGATGAAACAAAATTAGAAGATTTTAATATGATTTGCGGTGGGAGTCCTTGCCAGGATTTCAGCGTAGCAGGCAAACAAAAGGGTTCTGTTTGGACTTGTAAAGATTGTGGGCATGAATATAATCCATTGACTGTACATTGGAGTCAGAGAAACAAATGTCCTCATTGTAGTAGTGAGAATATCGAAAAGACAAGATCATCACTGCTCGTTGAATATTTGAGAGTGATAAGAGCAAATAAACCTAACTTTGGAATGTACGAAAATGTCAAAAATATTGTTGGAAAGCAGTTTAGGGATACCACATTTAAATTATTTGAAGATGAATTACATGAGTATGGCTACAATACATATTGGAAAGTGTTGAATGCAAAAGATTATGGTATTCCTCAAAACAGGGAACGAGTTTATCTTATTTTTATTAAGAAAGACTTAGACAATAGTAAATTTGTATTTCCTGAAGGATTTGATAATGGAATTCGATTAAAAGATGTTTTGGAAGATGAGGTAGACGAAAAGTATTATATTTCAGATGATAAAGTACAAAGATTTTTAACAAATCTTAATAGTAATAATTCTCTTTTATATGATCCATGTCAGGTAAAGAGAGAAGGTAAATCAAGAGAATATAATGATTACTGTCCAACTCTTACTTCAAGAGACTATAAAGATCCAAGATTAGTAAATGAAAATGTGGTAAAACAAGTAGGAAATATTTCTGATTGTAATGGAAATTGGAAAAATCCGCAGGTAGGAAGAATTTATGATCCTGATGGTTGTTCACCTACATTAAATACGTGTGGTGGTGGAAGTCATGAACCTAAGATTGTTTGTGGAATTGATAAGAGTGTAAATGACACAAAACAGATTGAATATGCAAACTGTATTACAACAAGAGAAGATAGAGGAATAAGTAATAGAAAGTCTGAAGGAACTGCTGTACTTGAAACACCAGATTACAGTTATTGCCTTGATGCAAATTATTACAAAGGAACGACCATAGAACAATATGTTGATAAACATAGAAGACAGCTTGTATCTGAAGTTAAAGAAACAGATGATAAGATAATAATTCAGAAACCACGAGGATTCAATAAAGGTGGAGAACATGATATTTGTCCTACATTATCTTCACATAGTTGGGAATGCAATAACTTTGTAAAAGAGCAAATTAGAATCCGTAAACTTTCTCCGAAAGAATGTTTCCGACTTATGGGATTTTCTGATAAAGATTATTATGCAGCAAAAACAGGAAGTGGGCAAATTGCCCAAGCTATTCTTGAAAAATATCCATATCAAGGAAAACGACAGATGGATGAAGTTGATAGAATTTCACGAATGAGCAACAGTCAGATTTACAAACAGGAGGGCAATTATATAGTTGTAGATGTTTTATATTACATATTAGTTGAACTATATAAAGCGATGCCATATTTATTTAATGATTTAAAATTGAGCAGTTTCTTTTCTGGAATCGGCGCATTTGAGGTAGCATTGGATAGATTATATGAAAGTATTAATACGGGAAATTTTACCAAACCACAAGTGGAGTAAATTCTGCTTGTGGTGAAGAAGATATTTTACCGGCAGCACTTAAATATCAAAGAACAGAATACGCGAAACAGATCAGAAAAGACTATGAAGCAGGTAAAATCAAAGAACGTAGATGTAATATGCGTGAATATACACTTAGGACTGATGGACTTTGTAACACAATAACCACGGTTCAGAAAGATAATTATATTGCCGTTGGTGCTGCTATGCGTGGCAGATATAATTCTGATGGTAAAACTGATCAGAAAATAGAAATAAGGGATGATTGGTTATCCAATACGATTACAACGGTTCAGAAAGATTCGTTGGTTGTAGAAAAACACAATCCTACTTGGTTAGAAAAGAAATATGCAGAATTCTATGAAAAATATGGTTATATTCCTGAGTATTTTGTTCCTTACAATGGGAATGAATGTACAGATTATGCACCAACATTAACTGCAAATTCTAATACGAGTCCAACCCATGCAGGAACAGTCTTGATTGCAGAAATCAACAAAGAAAAAGGGCAATGAATCCCACGTTTCAAAGGAAAGAACAATCAATATTATAGTAACTAAAATATTATAAAATTTGAAATATGAAAGGACAAAATAAATATGAAAATTGAAGTGATTAACAAAACAAGCAACATTCAAACTATTGGGAATACACTTAATAAAGCCAATGGAAAGATGACAAGAATGATCATAAATCCATTTACAAGTATTTGTATGACAATTGATGAGGACAATCAAAATATTAAAGTTTTATCAAAAGAAACTGGATTTCCTTATTATGATGTAAAAAATGTAAACATTATTGTTCCAAAAAAAGTTGTAGAAGTGACTTTTTCTGATGGAACAAAAGAGAAATCTGTATGTAGAGAACCTGATACATTCAGCTTGGAGTCTGCAATTTCTATTTGTATTTCTAAGAAAATTATGGGTGGATCATCTGCTTATAATAATGCGATTAAACGTGGTATGAAGGTCTATGAGAAGAAGTTAGAGTTTGAGAAGCATCAGAAAGAAGAACAGGAGCGGATTGAGAAGAAACGTGCCAAGAGACTTGCTTATAAGGAACGTAGAACAGCTAAGAAACGTGAAGAACAGATTGCAATTCAGACAGAAGCGTATCTGAGGGCGATGAAAGCAGTAGAAGATTCTAAAAATGTAAGTGTAAATGAGGAGAATAATTAAATGGCAATAGTAGGAGCAATTTTAGGTGATATAGCTGGTTCTCAATATGAGTTCCAGCGTCCTAAAAATTTGAATTGGAAGGAATGTGAATTGTTTACTGACAACTGTTATTTTACAGATGATACGGTTATGACACTGGCTGCTAAATTGGCAGTCAAAAATAATATTCCGTTTGCTGATTCTTATAGGAAGTTAGGTAGAAAATATCCAAATGCAGGATATGGAGGAATGTTTGATTCTTGGCTAAGAGGGGATGATGAGAAACCGTATAATAGCTTTGGCAACGGATCAGCAATGCGGTGTTCATATATTGGCGAGCATTTCAATACAGAAAAAGAAGTGATAGGATGGGCAACAAAATCAGCAGATTGTACACATAATCACCATGAAGGAATCAAAGGTGCAGTTGTAACATCCATGTGTATTTATATGGCAAGGACAGGAGCTTCTAAAGCAGAGATTTTTAATTATGTGAAAAAACAGTATCCAATAGATTTTTATAAGTACAGTGTCGAATATGAATTAGGTGAATATAGAGATACATATAGGTGGGATGTTACTTGCCAAGGTAGTGTGCCAGTAGCAATCAGATGTTTTCTTGACAGTGAAGACTATGAGTCATTTTTGAGGAATGTTTATTCTCTTCCCTGTGATATGGATACTTTGTGTACTATTGGTGGTGGTATTGCTGAGGAGTTTTATCATGGTACTGGTTTTGACGAAGGATGGATATTAAAAAACTATTTAGATGAGGATTTGTATAAGATTGTGAGGATATAAATAAATGTGGACAGATAATGAAAATGTAATCAAAAAGAGAGTGGCAAGAGAAATATTATCTATGATTGAGACTGTATGTTTCGGTGACGAATTTAAAGAATATAGAGTTAATAATGGTAGTAATGGTCAAAGAGATTTGATTATGGATAATATAAAAAAGACGTATGATGTTGGATAAAATCTGCGATTCATTGACACACAGGAAGGAGAATATACATATTGAATTCAAAGGGAATAGTAGCGTTAAAAGACACGAAAAATTTATGTTACAAATGCTTGCGGAAAAAAGATAAAGTACATCAAATTCGCATTGGCGGCAGTGGGTATGGTAGTGCTTTTGATAATTTTAGTACAAGTTTACAGTTGTGCGATGAATGTTTTTCAGAATCTCAAAAAGAAAAACCGATTTGGTATATGGAAACTGTATATGGACAAATGCATTTTGATAATTATACCAAGAAGAGTGATTACCCTAAAGATAAAATTGTGGATGAGTGTATAGATCAAAGATATCGCTATGATGATGAAATGTATGAATATCTTAGTGGGCTTCCTCTTGAAAGTAGGGAATTAGTATATAACAGTAATTCATATGGAGCTTGTGCAGATTATAATATGAAACCGCAAGACTGGATTGATTATCAGTTAGATGAGTTGCCACATAAAAAATGTAAACAATATGGATATTATTCTCCACAAGAAAAATCTGCATATAAAGAAAGATTTCCTAATTGTGAATGTGTTTCTATTAATAAATACAAAGATGGTTCTCAGGGAAGCAGTTGTCCTTATGGAGCATCTGGAGATAAAGATGGTAATATTGGCTTGAATATTTGGAGTTCATGTTACATGTGTACTCATTTTAAGCCACGAGAAGGAGATATAAAGGTTATTGATAAAGTGGCAGAGTATTACAAAAACGAAAAAGATAGACTTATACATATGTTGCAATATGCTTCTACAAGATTAAGAGAATTAGAGAATAGTGTAGAAAAATACATAGATAAGCATGGTGGGTAATGAGGTGACTAATGCGTAGAAGATTAATAGGAAATATTTGTACTGGTCTTGGTAATCCGTCTCCGGTAATTTTTGACAACGAATGGACAGATAATGAAAAGTTCAATGAGGCTGTGAAATTATTTTTTGAAGACGCACTGAATTCATTAAACAATGAAACAATCAATGATATTGGCGGTTTCGATTTCAAAATAGAATTAGAAGATAACAGATTTAGAATCTTATTTGGTATTGAACCATCATACATGTATAATCCGTATATTTGTTATTGCTTTGATATCCAAAAAGAGAAGAGTTATATACATAAGGGGCGGGCACATGGATATTATGGTGCTGATATTAAATTTAAATCCAATAAGAGTTATAAGAGATGTGGTAAAGAATTTAGAGAATGTATAGACAGACATTATGAAAATTTGATGAGGTGTTTAAATGAGGTTAATTGATGCAGATGGGTTTAAAAATTTTTTACAAGCATTGGTAAAAGCTGGTGCGCCTTATGATGATGTAATTTCTTTATTGGATAAAGAAAAAACTGCTTATGACATAGAAAATGTCGTAGCCGAAATGAAAGCAAAATCAAGGAAAATGGATACTGTTAGTGTCCCACATAAGTATTATAGAGCAATAGGAACACGAGCATGTGAGAGTATTATTAGAAAAGGTGGAGTCAATTAAACTTGCATTTCAACGGATCAGGTGGGGCGATTAGAAATTAATTTGATTGATTTTCATGTAACAGAAATTATTAGTGAAGAAAAAGATAAAATCTGGAAGCTATATGGAATGTCTGAACAAGAATTTGAGAAAGAGACAGCAAATAAAAAGATGATCCAATTTGGATTAAACATTTATTATCCAATGGACTAAAACAAAGATATGAATATTGGGATGCTGGTGGTGAATTTGTCGGAGAAGATATATTTAATCTAACAAGAGGAGATACCACATATTTTGTAGGATATGTAGGACAACATTAAAGAGCGTGAGGAGAGAATGATTATGAGTAAAGGAAAAAGATATAAAGGATTGAAATTTAATTATAGAATCAAAGGACAAAACAAAGTCTTTATGGATAAATATTTAACCATAGAAGATTTTCTTGGAACCCAATTTCCTAAAAATAATAATCCTGTATCTCCTACATACAACACAGAAATCTTTAATATTTGTTGGAACTCACATGAAGTTAGTATCAACAGAAATATAAAAACTCTTTCTGATTTAATAGAAATTTTGTCAGGTCAATATTTTATCAGTAATACGGATATTAGATTGACTGAATCCACATTGGAGAGAAAATCTGTTCATTTAATAGAAGACGTAAGAGAAACAGTAGAAGATGTTTTATTCGAGAAGTTTAAAAAAGATGCAAGAGTAGAATTAGATGGCGACATCATAAAGGGTAATAGCCAAAGGTATCAGTTATTTTTTACAAAAGGTACAAAATGTGCCTGCTGTGGAATTGAAGGAAAATATTTTGCAAAAGAGAAAAGAATAAAAGATAAATCATATCATTTGAATTTATATGGTATTGATGATAATGGACAAGAGGTTTTGATTACAAAAGATCATATAATTCCAAAGTCAAAAGGTGGAAAAGATGAATTAGAAAATTATCAAACAATGTGTATTAGATGTAATGAAAATAAAGGTAATAAGGTGTAGTGATGATTTAGGCAGGCTACCAGACTTAGATGATGTAAACAATCAAGTTTCATAAGTAATAGGGATACGAACGAAACAATAGTTGCAATATCTGTTACCACAGGCAACACCTCCTTCAGAAATAGTGAGTAAAAATGTCCCATGAATCATCACTATCTTCAATCGGATCTTTGTCTGGTATCTGACAAGGGACAAAAGTAGTATATAACAAAGATATTATTAAAGTCAATAAATAAAGAAAGGATAAAATCAGAAGTTCCTATAGGTGAAAAGTGCGCACAGCTTATGACGGTAAGCAAATTTGGAACAGAATAGAGTTAATGGATATTGTGGGTACATAACAACAATTAAGCAGCTTAGAAAACATAGTAATGCAGACAGATTACAGTGTGCAACAATTTTTGGAAACAATGTAATTGTAGATTTGAGTTATACGGAAAGACAGAGGGTGATTTATTTTCCTGTAGATGGACAATTAAGCGAAGAGTTTGCGTGTGATAATAATCTTGTTCGTTTGAAAGATGAAAATGGCAATAATGTTGGTGGGTATCTTGATCCTGATAAGAGAAATATCACGGCTCTAAAGCTTAGAGGTGAAAAGTCAGACGGACTTGTATTGCCAATCGAAGTTTTAAGTAAATATGTAGACGTAAAAACATTATCAGATGGTGATCAGATTTCTATGTTGGATGGACATGAAATTTGTAGAAAATATATTCCACATTCTAATCGAAGAAAAAGTGGAAGTAATTGTTCTGGTAATAAAAATAGAAATAGGAAAGAAGAAAAAGAAAAGATTTCTTATCCGTTCTTTGTAGAACATATTGATACTGCACAGCTTGCATATAATCAGAATGCTTTTAGAAAAGGAGATACTTGTTATATAACACTTAAGATGCACGGTACATCTGCAAGAACTGCAAATGCTGTTGAGATTGTGAAAAAGAAGAGACATTATATTTTGAAGAAAGTATTTAAAATTAATGATAAGGAAATTAAGAGATTTGCTGTTGTCAGCGGAACGAGAAGAACCACATTAAGAAATTATGAAGGTGGATATTATGGCAGTAATACGTTTAGACAGAAATATCAAGACTTTTTCAAAGATAAACTTCCAAAGGGTGTAGAAGTATTCTATGAGATTGTTGGATATACAGAAGGTGACCAGACAATTATGGGAAGATGTTCAAATAAACTTGTCAAGGATAAGGAATTTGAAAAACAGTATGGAAAAGAAACAGTATTCTCATATGGGTGTGATCCAGGAGAAAATGATATTTATGTATATCGAATGACTATGACAAATGAAGATGGGTTTGCCGTAGAGCTTCCTTGGGAACAGGTACAGATTGAATGTGAAAAGTTAGGAGTTAAGTGTGTTCCTACTTTTGAAAAGTTTGTATTTACTACATGGGAAGATTTAATGGAAAGAGTAGAAAAATATTATGATGGTGCCGATCCGGTTGGAAAGACACATGTAAGAGAAGGCGTAGTTGTCAGAATTGACAATAGAGAGAAATTCACGGCATATAAGCATAAGAATTTTAGCTTTAAAGTTCTTGAAGGAATTATTAAGGATAAAGCGGATGCTCCAGATATGGAGGAAGCAGAGGAGTTAGTAGCAAATGAGTAATATAAAACCAATTTTTGTTATGATGGTAGGTTTACCTGGTTCTGGTAAATCTACCTATGCAAAAGAATTATCAAATGATTTAGATGCAATAATTTGTAGTTCAGACATAATTAGAAAAGAATTGTGTGGTGATATAAATTCACAGGATAAAAATGAAGAAGTTTTTAAACTTTTACATAATAGAATCAAAGAAAATTTGAAAGACGGTAAAAGTGTCATTTATGATGCTACCAACATTAACTCAAAAAGGCGAAGAACTTTTTTATTTGAATTAAAAAATATTTCTTGTTATAAAAAGTGTGTTATTATGGCAACGCCGTTTAATGAATGTTGTAATAGAAATGATTCAAGAGATAGAAATGTTCCATATGATGTGATCAAAAGAATGTATATAAATTGGAATACACCATATTGGTTTGAAGGATGGGATGATATTTCAATTAAATTTAAAGATGATTCTGGAATAGGTAATGTTATGGGGTGTTGGATTAATAATCATATGAGTTATGAGCAGAATAATCCACATCATTCAATGACTCTTGGATTGCATTGTAGAAAAGTAAGTGCGTTTTTAGCACAGGATAAACTTTTAGAATGTGCTGGATTTTTGCATGATTGTGGGAAACCGTTTACAAAGACTTTTGTGAATTCAAAGGGAGAAACAACAGGCGTAGCACATTATTATCAACATCATTGTGTGGGTGCATACGACAGTCTGTTTTATTTGTATCCATCTGGTGTAGATAAATTGGATGTGTCAATTTTGATTAACTTACATATGTTTCCGTACTTTTGGGAAAAAGATAAAGAACATGGTGAAGATACAAGAACAAAATATAAACGGTTATGGGGTGAATGGTTGTATGAGAATGTGATGGAGTTACATAAAGCAGATAAAATGGCACATTAAAGGGCAATAAAATCGAGATTTTAACTGTATTTTTAGAGGTCAATGTGTCAGACCTTATTAAATTTGGCACTTTATTGTTATAGATGTTCTAAAACATATATTATAGAAGGGAGAAACAATGAGCAAGTTAGACAAAGAATTTAAACAGGATGTTGACAAAGAAGTAAGAGAAGGAACTTATATAGTTCGTAAAGTTGGAACAAAAATTTTAATCGCTATTGCAGTATTGGCAATTTTAGGAGGGATTGGTGGTGTTGGATACACACTTACAATCGGCAAATGGCAAAAGAACGCAGAGAGGGAAGTATTTAAGAGTAGCACAGCTTATACAGAACAAGTAGCTAGTTTTCTTGCTAAGTCCTATAAGGAATACAACAAAGCGGAAAGTGACACTGAGAAGAATACAATTATGGAATATGTAATTTTGAGATATCCAAATCTTGATACGGATTCCATTGACAACAGTACGTTAAGAAAGTTTTACATCAAATGTTTAAACAATTAAAAGAAAAGGAGATTATTTATTATGAAGAAAAGATTACTTGCAGTAGTAATTATGATGGTACTCATGGTTTGTATGATGGTAGGATGTGGTCAGAGAGAAACGGCTTCCTCCAAAGAAAACAATTATACACAGGATATTATGGAACAGTCCTCGAATGCCGTTGGTTATCCTGATGTGACAAATTTCTTTGAAAAGGCGCAATTGAAAGAAATTTATGAGCTGCGAGACGATCCGAATCTTATTTGTTATTGGTACACAAAAAATGACATGACAGGTAAGTGGATTTATCAGGGAGAATGTATCGGCTATGGTATTCCATACACAACACAGTTTACACAACCAGAAACAATGCAGAGGGCACCACTTCCAGCGTTAAATATCAATGGAGATGATAAGGGATGGAATGAATACTTTACTGAGGTTCTTCCACAGGCTGATCCTAATGGGCTATATAGTTCTGCATCTACCTCAGCAACATGGATTCTAACAACCGATAAAGACGGTAATATCAAGCCTACATATGTTGAGAGCGAAATCACGGTAGCTCAGATTAAATTAGACGCAAGACTTTGTGAAGAGTGGAGTATTCCTGAAAATTATTAATATTATAAATTGCTTTGTGTGGTGCTAAAGCCACGCAGGGTATTAAAATATACACTTGACTATCTACCAGAGTGTTCAACACTCAATCAGATAAATTTTGTTGTTTTCATTTAACCTCCTTTCTTACGAGGAATGTTCAAGTTTGTGACTTGAGCATTCTGATAGATGGTCAAGTGTGGAAAGAAATATGTAAATAAAAGGAGAATAAGGATATGTTATTTTGGATATTTGTTATTTTATTTATTATTGGTTTAGTTATCATGAAGACAGATTGTGTTGAGTATTTGGGAGAATTGCTTGCTGTGATAGGTGGTATAGCAGTTGTGATTTCTTTAATTATAATAACTCTTGAATATACAACTATTGATTCTTATCTTGAGGCAAACAGAGAAATTTATAAAGCAATTACTTATAAAGTAGAAAGTGATGCTTGTAAAGATGAGTTGGGCTTATTGAGTAAAGATGTTATTGATGAAATTCAAGAGTGGAACAAAGATGTGAGATACTATCAGAATATTCAGGATAATTTTTGGATTGGTATTTTCTATCCTAATGTATATGACGAATTTGAAACAATAGATTATGAAAGTTACAGTAAGTAAGGCGATAAAAAATCTGTTTCAAAGCAAGTTTGGAGGTGATATAAATCAAAGCAAAAGATATTACAGACTGTAGTGAATGTCCTTTGTATCAAAATGATTGTGTTGGTGGATGGACTTCAGGAGGTGGAGGCATACCAATAGAACCTCCATGTTGTAGCTGGAATGGCGAAGAAGAAATATATAAAGGAATGTATGATAATGACTATGAATATTCAGAACAAGAATTGAAATGGATAGAAGAAGAACGTAGAGAAAAGGAAATAGAAGAGGAGAAGCAAAAAGAAAGAGAAGAAAAAGAAAGACTACGAAGAATTGTTTATAGTAAATCTAAGTATGGAAGTTCTGATATTAAATATAGTGGAAGCATTTGTAATGATTGGTTTTGCCATCATTGTAATAGATGGGTTTCTCCAGGACATGAAAGTTGGAGTGGTGGCATAGGTGAAACATGGTGTCCTAGATGTGGTAACACATTAGTACATTGTGGAGATTTGGATTAAATAAAGAAGAATAACACAGAAAGGAACAAAGGTGCTGCAGCCGTTAAGATGATCATGCCTTTCTGGTGACAAAAAATATTCGAGAATAATAATTATGAATTATGGCAAGGTGATTGCCTTGAATTAATGGATAATATTCCTGACAAATCCATAGATATGATATTTTCAGATTTACCTTATGCAACTACACAAAATTCATGGGATTACATGATAAATCTTGATGAATTGTGGAAACAGTATAAAAGGGTTATTAAAAAAAATGGATGTATTGCGTTATGGGCGCAAGCTCCGTTTTCACATGTATTAGCGTTAAGTAACATTAAACAATATAGATATGAATGGGTTATTGAAAAAACTAAAGGAACAGGACATTTAAATGCTAAGAAAATGCCTATGAAAACGCATGAGAATGTAATGATATTTTCTGATTTAGATGAATCGCAAGAAACAATTCAAATATTCTATGGCAAACTTCCGACCTATAATCCTCAGATGACAGATGGACATGAGCCAGTACATAGCTACTGTTAGGGTCGGGCAGAATTGACCACCCAGAGTCGCTTAGAATCAACCATTTCTAGTCGGATAGAAAAAGCCATTTCAAAGATGTTATTATCGGTAAAAAATATTACAATTACAAACACAATATAAATAAATTTTATTATAGCATAATATGAATAATGGTTCAATAGATATTGCCCAATAAATTTGAAAATATTTTTTGAAATGTTAGAAAAAAATGAATATAAAAAAGAGATAGAGTTTCTACCTATCTCTTACCGATCTATTTGCTATTAAAATCTCTTGAAATTGTAAATAGTTTCTCATTTTTGCGTTTTTTTATTATGCCCCATAATTACATTTAATTCCTGTAATAATATGGGAATAATTACAATAATTAATGGAAATATCAAATTAATAAATATTTCATTTATTGTAAGATAATTATACATATAAATCGCCTCTTCTGTAATTAATAATATCATATTTAGTTAACAATATCAATAAAAATTTCGATTCATTGGTAGTAAAAAGTAGAAATAACAAATAAGCATATGCAAAGCAAATAAAGAAAAAGATTAGGAGGGAATGAGGTTTCTGCGCAGAATAAATCCGGATTTACTCCTAAATGAGAATGGAATATCAAAAGAAAATTAAATGTGAGCTATATAGAGATTCAATGCAGAATTACAAGAAATACGCAATTCCACCTGCTCAGCTAATCATAGCAGATGTGCCATATAATGTGGGTAACAATTTTTATGGATCAAATCCAATGTGGTATAACGGTGGTGATAATAAAAATGGTGAAAGCAAATTAGCCGGTAAAGCAGCGTTCAACTCTGATTTCAATTTTAACCTTTATGAATATTTTCACTTTTGTTCCAAAATGCTTAAAAAGGATGACACAAGACCAGTTCCGAGAGGAAGGAGTAGTGATTCACCATGTATGATTGTATTCTGTTCATTTGAACAGATTCAGACGCTAATTAAAGCTGCTGAGAAACATGGTTTTGTACATTATATACCGCTTATCTTTTGTAAAAATTATAGTCCACAGGCTCTTAAAGCGAATATGCGTGTTGTAGGAGCTGCCGAGTATGCACTTTTGCTATACAGAGATAAATTACCTAAGTTTAGAAATGGTCTTCAAGTTGATGAGAATGGCAAAAACATCCCAGGAACAGGACATATGATTTTTAACTGGTTTGATGGTGGTAATGAGGACGAATGGGGAAAAACTTATTATAGCAACAGTACATATATGATGTGGGAGAAAGATAAATCTAAGGAAATTCCCAAGATTCATCCGGCTCAGAAGCCAGTAGCAGTTTTGAAACGATTAATTGAGATATTTACTGATCCTGGTGATGTAGTTATTGATCCGTGTTGCGGGAGTGGCACAACACTGAGAGCTGCATATGAGCTAGGTAGAAGTGCGTATGGGTTTGAAATTGACCGCAATTTCTATCAGAGAGCAAAGGATGAGATGTTGAATTTTACAAAAGAAGAATAGACACATATAGACTTAAAACATCGGTTTCATGGCAGGAGGTGATAAATTATAAAGGTTATATTTTTAGATGTGGATGGGGTTCTAAACTCAGAAGATGATCTGATGATAAATAGAAAAAATAATAATATCACAGGATGTATTATATATGATGAAGTTGAAGATAGACCATTGAGATTACTTAAAGAAATTGTTGAAAAAACATCGGCGAAGATTGTGGTGTCATCTTCTTGGAGGATTGGTTATTGTAAGCGTGGTAAAAAAAGCATCTTTGGAGGTAAATTATATAATAAATTAGAAAAAAGATTAAAAGATTATGCTATGTCCATATATGATATTACACCATCATTGGGATCTGGAACACAAAGAGGAGATGAAATAAGAAAATGGTTGTCTGAAAACTCAGTGGATAACTTTATTATTTTGGATGATGATTCTGATATGTGTGAATTTACTAATACAGATAAGTTTATTCATACAACATATAAGCATGGTCTTACGAAAGAATTGAAAGATAAAGCAATTAAGGTATTGAATAAATAAGTAAAAATTGGAATCATCAGCTCATAACAGGTGATTTTCATTCGGGAGATAGTTGTCTTACCAATTCTAGCAACTCTCTTCAAACGACAAGAATGAAGTTTACGACAGGCGGTAGTGCAGATCCTTCCTTGTACGTCAACAATGGCAAACTACACTGAAGAATAGAAAAGGAGAAAAAATACTTTGGGAAGTTTCAGTTGGCTGAAAGCAGATGATTTAACAAATATTGAAAATATTGCATATGGAGCATCTTTTAAATTTCTTATACCAAAGGAATTTGGTGGCGGATTTATCAAAGATAAATATCAGGATTATGGATATCTTGGTAGAAAAGATGATGATACTCCCAAACACGATATGTATGAATTATTGGCATTTTGGAATAGTGATATGCCTTATGGTTTGGGAACGGTTAAAGATAGATTATATTATGGTGATGATATAGAAGAAATAACTGAATTGCCAATGATGAAAGAGATTGATGAACATACAGATAAAAACAGAAAAATGGGTATAAGTATCGGATGCTATGACGATGAAATTGATAAATTGAAGTATCCTCTAAAATTAGTGTCACCTTCTTTTAAGGGGCGTTATGAGGATTTAAGTAAGCCTAGTTATGGCGATCCTAATCAGGGCTTTGGAAGTACAAGAAGAAAAAAGAATAGATGAATTTTTCATTTCAAGACAGAATTGTGAGGTGATCAAGCATTAAATTTGATGATTATAAAGAAATTACAACAGATCAATATGGTTTTCAATTTGTTAAAAATGGCATAATGATTGGTACTGAAGAATGTGGATGCCTGACTTGTGGTACTCCTACAAAATACATCGAAGTATGTAGCGAAGCACACTTTTGTGGTGATGAGTGTGTAGATAGGTTTTATAAACAAGTAGACGAATTTGAAAGTATTGGAACAGATTTTGAGAAAAAATTAAATAAAATATCTACAACATATCAAATCACTAATGATCATGCCGGATGTTGGTTATCGAATTTTGAAGATGATTATATTTGTCATAAACATAATGGCGGCTGTAAAAATATTGCTAAGTGTAGAGAAATTTTTGAAAAGGAGAGTACATTAAGACTGTGATATACACAAGTTATTTCGCAAAGCTAAAAGAGTTAGAGAGCCACAATATCATACCTATTTCAATTTGTGCTAAAGCACCAGATTGGTATAAGGGGTTGCAGTATAAGAAGCTGGCTCCAAAATATGGATTCTTTATGGAATGGAAGAAGAATCATGATAACGACTATTATATAGAGCATTTTCAATCCGAGGTTCTGGATGGGCTGGACGCAACAAATGTTATTTTAGATTTTTCAAGAATGGCATACGGTTTTAATGTTGGAGAAAATGACATTGCTCTGATCTGTTATGAGAAACCATCAGATTTTTGTCATAGACATTTGGTAGCTGAGTGGTTAAAACAGAATGGATTTAAGTGTGAGGAGTGGAGAAATAAATAATGAAGAAAGAAATACAGCCGATAGTTGAAAGTTTCAATATAGATGAAGAGTTTATGTATAACAAGTCTTATCTTTTTATCAAAGGCTATGCAACTGGTAGAGGACTCAAATATACATTAAAAGCACTTCCTTTAGCAAGAAAAATACATAATGGGCAGTATAGAAAAGGATTAGTAGAGATAAACGGTAAACAGTATCAGCTTCCATATCTTTTACATTGCTTAAAAGTATGTTCCACTCTGATTTCGTTATCACTTCCATTGAATGATGAAGAACTGGATCTGTTACTTTGTGAATCCATTTTACATGATTCAATAGAAGATAATGATGGACAATTTAAGAACGGTGGACATGAACTTGTAACAGAATACGATTTTCCAGAGGAAGTCTATACAACAATTAAGCTGCTTAGTAAATATTCTGGTGCAGATGAGTTTGAGTTGAACGATTATTTCAACAAAATCAAGAAGAATAAATTTGCGCTGCTAATTAAGCTGGCAGATAGAAGTCATAATGTAGAAGATTTATATACAATGAAAATTGAGAAACTGCATAAGTATGTCAAAGAAACAAGGGATTATATCTATCCACTATGTACATATGCAAAGTCAAATTATCCTGATTTATCAAATGGGATCACGATTCTTAAATCAAAGATTGTGAGCCTTACTGAATTGACAGAAACGATTGTAAATATGTATGAGGAAAAATTGAAGGAAGTTAAAGGTGGTATTAATGACAGTAGAACAGAAAATTGATTATATGATTCAGTCTTTACAGTTGGCAAAAGAAGAAATTACTTATGCTAAAGAGTATCTGAACAAAAGTATTAAAGATAAAGATTTTTACCAGTATGGACATATGGGGCAAGGTAGAAATCCAAATGGAACAATTATTAGAGAGAGTTTAAAACAGGTAGGCAGAATGGCGAATATCGTAGCAAATGATGTTGTGCTGAGTTCATATTGCAGCCAGTTATTTAAAGGAGATAATAAATAATTGAAAAAAGAGAAATATTTTGAATGTATTTTTACTGATGGAACAAGAGAAGATTTTGATAATCTTTGTACAAGTATAGAGGAATATGGTGCTAATAAAGATATGATCACATTTAAAGCAAAAAATTATGACACTATTTATTCTGTAGTATTGCAGATTATTCCTAAATCGCAAATTAAGCAGATAATCAATCATTATGCAGAAAATGATATTAAAAAAGTGTTTGATTGAGGCAAGGAAACAACTCTTTCATTGCAAAAATAAATTAACCTGCTGAACAACAAGTATATATTGCTCAGCAAGTTAATTGTAGAAAAACATAAAATTAAGAGTCAATATCAGCTATTGGTACATTCCATATTTTTATGTCACTAGATGATTTGAAGTGATTAAGTAAGAATTCTTCAATAGTAGGAGTACATAAGTCATTATTACATAGAAAGATTTGATAGAATGCATCTAACAATTTATCCTCTATTTGATCTATTGACTGAGGGGTATATTCATATTGTATGTAACGTAGGTGGCGTAAATCAAAAGGGATGTCATTTATGTCTTGTGTCAATAATATTACATTTTTTCCAAGTGTATGAGCAATACCAAGTTCATACATAACATTTGGATTCTTGCCAGAACAATCAGCAACTATTATCTTGCTATTGTATATAAGACTCCACACGTCTTGCATTATAGATTTTGAAGTATATAAATCATCGCCTCTGAGACATGTAAGATTAATGTTGTTACATATCTTCTGGATATAGTTGTGATATAAATAGTTAAAATTATCTCGAAAAGGCATGACGACAAATACATCAGTACTTATAGAATCTGTTTTCCCAAAAACAGGGATAGTCGATATTAATGATGGATTTTCTAATTTATGTATTGTATCTTTTAAACTAAAGCCTAAAAGAGATTGTATACTAGATAGTTTGTTTGTTAATTTTACAAATATTTTATTGCTATCTAACATTTTTTGTAAATTTTCAAAGGGGATTTCATGTATTGAATTACTAATATCATTATTATTGTTATTTAAAAAGATAATATAATTTTCTTTATATAGGTCAATATATGGGCGAATATCATAAGCGCCATATGCTGGATTGCAAATATTTATTAATTGCTTCAAGGATATGAACCCAGAATTTTCTCTAATGTTATATAAGATTTTTAAGTAGGTTAGTGCCCTCATAATATTACCTCTTTTACGAATTTAAATTAAGTATAAACAAAGAGTGAAATGTTGTAAATAGGAAGTGGTGAATATTTTCTAATTATTGAAATTATGCTTTTATCGGTATAAAGAAGAGAGGTTGTAGATGGGATATACAGAGAAACAGAAGAAAGAATTATATTTTGCCAATATAGTGATTGGAGCTATTAAAAATGTTAAAACACCGATGTCGATGTATGAAGAAGAGAAGAATGTAGTGGAAAAGGCTCTTCGCATGTACATTGATAAAATAGAATGTGATAGTTATAGATAAGAACGGAGGTATTATGAAAATTAGTGAATCAATTTCCTGGAATAGTTTTATCAATGGTGGTGTTGAAATTAAGTGTAAATCTATTCAAGATGCACAGCTTTTATTGGATGTTTGTAAAGAAAATGAAGTGGATACAGGAAATATTAGAGCATTTGATTACCACGAAGGGCCATATTGGTATATTAATGATTCAGAATTATGTATTACAAAATATTGTTGCGAAAATGATAGTATTTATCAATGTTGGAATGTTGAAACATATATTGAAAACCATAGGCGATAAATCTAGAGTTTCAAGGCAGAGTTGAGGTAAAAAAGTAGTGAATAATATAGATTGGTTTTGTGATCTGATAGGAATTAAACTTTCTTTGTATCAGAAGATTATTGTAAAAATAAATTATGGAAAACACATTACTCGTATGAAGAAAACTTTAGATGAATGGAGAAATCTATGCAAGAGATTTTAGCAGAAAATTTACAACCACTATTTGACAACACATCACTCACAGGAAAGAAAACATATAGTGGAGAACTTTATGAGGTGTGGGAAGTTTCTGATGAAGATTTTCAATTAATGTGTGAAATTGATGAAGAAGAATTTGAGAGATTATGTCCTGAAGGTATGTGGAGAAGTGCTATTGGAAGCAATATGGGTAGACCAGATGTAGAATATAAGATTAAAGATAAAACAATTTTGGCATGGGATGGTAATAGCAGGAGTGATTATGGAGCTGAATGCAAAGAGTGTCCTGATAGAAAAAGTGGTACTTGTGATGGTACAAAAGATGATTTTAACGAGTGCTTTGGGGCAAGAGAGTATTCTGGATTATTAGAATATTTATGTAATGAACTTGGTGCTTCTCAGCCTAGAAATGTTTGTGCTTTAGCGGTTGATTTAGCAAAGTATAACAACATGACAATGGGAGAATTGTTTACAAAATATGAATAATAACGAATATACTAGAAAAGAAAAAGTATGTCCTCTAATCGGTGATTACTGTGATGAGGAACACAAGGTTTGTAATAGGTGTATAGCTGATGAAAATGCCTGGCAGCGATTACAGTGTTACATAGATTGTCACAATTATGATTGGACATTTGACAGGATCAAACATGATTATCAGAAGTATTATCTGAATGGGAGTTATTGTAGTCATACGCTTATGGATATTATAGAGAATAATGAGAATGACTGTAAGATGTTGTTTGGATTGGAGGAATGTAAATGAAGAAATTTGAAGAGAATGGCTTTACAGCTACAGTGACAGACAAGGTGGTACGTTGGGAAATCCCGATTAGTTCCCTTATAGAAGCATTTAATAATAGTCCAGAAAATTATAGTAATGATGGAGAACATTATATTACTGTAAAACGAGGAAAGAAACAAGAATTTGCTGAATATGTTGCGCAACAATTAATGTTGGAGTGTGATTCAGAAACTGGTGCAAGTCATATAGAAAATGCGATTGACAATGTATTTTTAAATGTGTTTGAAGGTGACGAAGACTTTGCTCATTATCCAGAATATGATGATTAGGAATGAACCGTTGAAAGGTTAATTTTAATGAATGAATGGCAGGTGATGTAAATAGAACAAGTTAAAAATGTGGTTTTTATGCCAGAGAAAACAAAGACAATTAAAGATACTGTATACCAAGACTGTAAAATGAAAGAACAAAATTTTTATAAAGCATTAATTGAAAATTGTATATTTTTGAACTGTGATTTATCTGAATCAAATTTTTCAAAAGCTCAAATTAGAAATTGTAAGTTTGTAAAGTGTTATATGCAATTTTCAGGAATGGTAAGAACAAATATTTTTAATTGTGAGTTTATAGATTGTGATTTATGGCATTCAAATTTATGTCATTCTATAGTGCATGAAACTCTTTTCAAACAATGTATCGTTAGAGCATTATTTAAGGAACTTGATTGGAAGAATAATACATATGATAAACGTACAATTATTGAAAGCTGTGGAGGAACTGTGTGTGGCTTAAATGAGGAAGTAATAAATGATTTAGTAAAACAATCAAGAAGAATAGTCGATCAAATTGCCAATTAAATCTTGGTTTCATTTGATGGGAGGTGATAAGTATTAAAATAATATTTTTCTCAATTTTACATATTGCTTGTGTTGTAATTTATAGTCTTAATGCAAAATTAAGTAATAAAAAATCAGAAAAAATTTTATGGACAATTGGTGCATTGTGTTGGGGTGTAAATATAATTTGGGATATTGTAAAAATTTATTTAATGATTAATGGATAAGGAGAACTGATATATATGGCATTAACAAAGAAGCAAGAGAAACAAATTGAAAATCAATTCAAAAAGATCTTAGAAGAAGTTAAATTTCAAGGATTGAAGTCTGGTGCTGCTGGTATACTTGGAGCGGTTTTAGAAATGTGCAATAGTGGCAAGTCGGACGAGGATATTGTTAAGGAAATTAAGGGATTCTGTGAGAAATCGTTGAATATGGATGGGATAAAATATGAAAAGGAGAATAAGTAAATAGTGGATAAAGAGGATATGTCAGAGTTTTGTGATTTTAAATATAACGAATATTGGTTAGCAGCGAACCATTTACATACTATGCCACAAGATGAGTGGAATAAATGGTTTGATGAGAATTGTGGTAAGTGCAAATATATGTGTGAAATTTGCATGTATGGTGAGGAATGAAAGCACGATTTTCTTGGGTCGGAGGTGAAAATATAGAAAAGAAATATGGTTTTGTTGATGAATTCAACGAATTAGAAATAAGAACAACTAAGAGATGTATATGTAAGGTATGTGATAAGCAATTAGAAAATGAAAAAATTGTATATATAAAATCATTCAGACTACATGCTCAACCTTTTCATATATGTATTCCTTGTTGGAAACAGATTAACAGATTAGTTGAAGAAGATGAAAAGGAAGTGAACGTATAAATGAAATGTCCTCGCTGCCATAAAAGTGACTTGGCTGATTATAGCAATTTAGATATTTTGACCGATATAGCATATAAAAAATCAATATGTGATTGGTGTGGATATTGGGAATTTAGAAGTTCAAAAGATAAAAATTATATTGAAAAATCCAATTACTATACATTAGAGTTTTCAACTGTATCTGGTGACTCAGGAAAATTTACAGGAACAAAAGAAGAAATACATAATCAGATAGATTCTTATGAATGGACAAGTTTTGAAGATTTAAAGAAAGAAGATAGACTTAGGATGATAGCAGCGTGTATATCTTTCTTAAAATATGGATATATGGACGAGTTCAAAAATGCTGATTATGAAAATTATGAGATCACGATAGATAATGGATTATGGATGAAAATAAGTTATGGAATTTATCAATAAAAGAAAGGAAGAAAAGATTATGAAGAAAGTATTAGTAGTTGTAGACATGCAGAACGATTTTGTTGATGGAGCTTTAGGTACAAAAGAAGCAGTTGGTATTGTAGGAAATGTGGTAAACAAGATTAAGGATTTTGATGGTAAGATTCTTGTTACACTCGATACACATCAGAGTAATTACATGGAAACATCTGAAGGCAAGAAACTTCCTGTGTCTCATTGTATCAGGATGACAAGTGGATGGTTGCTTAATGAGAATATTATGAAGGCATTAGATGGTAAAGATTACAAGACCATTGAAAAGAGAACTTTCGGATCAACAAAGTTAGTAAATGAAATTCGCAGAATTAAGGGCAATGATAATATCGAAATTGAATTTGTTGGATTATGTACTGATATTTGCGTAGTTTCAAATGTTCTGTTGCTGAAAGCATATTTTCCAGAGGTAAAAATGACAGTAGACGCAAGTTGCTGTGCTGGTGTTACACCTGAGAGCCATAAGGCTGCATTAGATACAATGAAGATGTGCCAGATTGATGTGATTGGAGAGTAAATGGACAAATATCTTAGTATTATCACTAACTTTGGATGTCACTATAAATGTCCTTATTGCATAGTTAAAGAGAATAATTTACAAATTCCGAAAACGACACTTGAAGGATTAAGAGAATTGGATAAAACATATAAGGAATGTGGATGTAATATCATTTCTATTTCAGGTGGTGGCGATCCATTGCATAATTATGATAAGCATTTTGATTGGTATAGAGAATTGTTTAAATGGTCAAGGGAATATCATTCAAAACATAATTTATGTTATTCCAATCCAGTTCCTATTGAGATGCATACAAGCTATATGACTGATGAAACATCTTTTCCGTTTTATGATTGTTACCGTGTTGTCTATCATGCAAATGCAATTGAGGATTTAAACAAGATTCATAGAACAGGAAAAGAAATAGTAAGAGTGGTGTATGTAGTCACTAAAGACTTTACATTAGAAGCCATAATGGATATTGCAAATTATGTTAAAAATAGTGATCAAATTGACGAGTTAAGTTTTCGGCAGTTTGTGGATGATAAATATGAAGCAAAATTCTATTTACACGATTATTTAAAATTAGGGCATAAGAAACTTTGGTGGTATATAGAGCAAAACGATTACAATTTGTATTATGTAGAAAATGAAATGTATACAGAATATAGGAAAATAGGAGTAACTGCATGATTAAAGTAAATGACGAAGTAATTAGTATTGAACATTTTCCAGATGGAACACAGAAATTATTTGTAGAATCTATGTGGAGAGCGTCAGGAGATTATAGCGTAGATTGGAGATATGAAAAAGAGGAAGAATTATCAACACTGATTTATATTACAAGACATTTGAGAAACAATCCTTATACAAAATCAGTAAGATTGAAAATGAATTATCTTCCAAATGCAAGAATGGATCGGATTCATGAAAGAGATGAAGTATTTACATTGAAGAGTTTTGCAGATGTAATTAACTGGCTTAAATTCGATTTAGTGACAATTTTGGATGTACATAGCAATGTAGGAGCAGCACTGATTGACAATGTAATTATAGAAACTCCAAAGATTTATATCAATGAAGTAATTAAAAGGATTGAAAAAGACAATACAGATTTGATTTTATATTTCCCAGATGAGGGAGCAGCAAAACGATATTCCGATATGTTCCCAAGATACAAATACTGTTATGGTGAAAAGAAAAGAGATTGGGACACAGGAAAGATTCTTGGTTTGGATATAAAATCTAATGACATCATCTTATCTGGCAAAACAGTTCTTATGATTGACGATATTATTGCATATGGCGGTTCCCTTTATTACAGTGCGAATACTTTAAAAGATAATGGTATAGATAAAATCTATGCTTTTGCAACACATACTGAAAATTCGGTTCTTGATAGAGAAAAGGGTACTCTGATTAAGTCGTTAGAGAATAATACAGTAGAGAGATTGTTTACGACAAATAGTATTTTTACTGGTGAACATGTAAAAATTACAGTTATGGAGGTTTAAGGAAAAATGAATAATACTATGGCGTTATTGCTTTCTGATACATATAAGCAGTGTCATGACAGAATGTATCCAGTTGGATTGACTAAATTAGTTTCATATTGGGTTCCGAGAAAATCCATGTTAGAGACTCAGGATAAAATGGTATTCTTTGGACTTCAAGCGTTTATTAAGGAATATCTGATTGAATATTTTAATGATAATTTCTTTGCATTGGCAGAGAATGAAGTGTTAGAGTTATACACTGATTCAATGGATATTCAAATTGGAAGAGAAAATTATGATTTAGATAAAATTATTAAACTTCATAGTTTTGGATATTTACCGTTAGAAATTAGAGCGTTACCAGAAGGCACATTGGTTCCTATGGGTGTTCCGTGTATTGAAATTACAAATACGCATGATGATTTTGCATGGTTGGTACAATGGATTGAATGTATTTTACAGGTAGAACTTTGGAAACCATGCTGTCATGCAACTGTCGGATATATGTATAGACGGATTGCGGATAAATGGTATGGAAAAACGGTAGAGAATATTCCTTCATCTATGGCTTGTGCAGATTTTGGTATGAGAGGAATGTCATGTATGGATGAAGCCACGAGATGTTCTGCATCTTGGCTAATCTCTTTTGACAAGACCTCAACAATCCCAGCAATTAACTATATTGACAAGCATTATAATGCTGATTGTAAAAATAATAGATTGGGCATGGGAGCAGTTTCTACGGAACATTCAGTTATGGGAGCAAATTATTCCATTGATGGCGATGAGATTACATTTGTGAAACGTCTCTTAAATGAACTTTATCCTAATACGTCATTTAGTATGGTTTCAGATACTTATGATTATTGGAATATGGTAAATAATATTCTTCCCCAGGTAAAAGAAGATGTTATGAATCATAATGGAAAGTTATTGATTCGTCCTGACAGCGGAGACATTGTTGATATTTCTGTAAAAACAGTAGAAAAGTTGTGGGAGATTTTTGGTGGTACAGTGAACTCTAAAGGGTATAAGGTGCTTGATCCTCATATTGGTATCATTTATGGAGATGGATGTACTTTATCAAATGTAGATACTATTTGGTCTGAGTTAGAAAAATGTGGGTTTGCTGCTAATTGTATTGCATATGGCGTTGGTGCTTTCTGTTTCTCTGCAATCGTTGAAAATGAAAAACTCATTGTAGCAACAAGAGATACTTTTGGTATTGCTATGAAAGCAACATACGGAGTTATCAATGAAAAGAAGTTGATGATCTATAAAGACCCTAAAACGGATACAAGCAAGTTGAAGAAATCTCATAAAGGATGCTGTGAAGTATATGCTGGAGAGAACGGAGAACTTATGTGTAGAGACGAACTTCTTGAAATGAGTGATAATACTCTTCTGAAAGTAGTATTTGAAAACGGAGAACTTGTCAGAGAAGATACATTTTTAGATATTCGTGAAAGACTATACGGAGGTAGAAAGTAAATATGAAAGGATTTAACGCAATAGAAGTAAAAAATAAATGCGTTGACTGGATCAGAGATTTTTTTGAACAAAACGGGAAAGACTGCAATGCCGTTGTTGGCATTTCGGGTGGGAAGGATAGTTCTATTGTAGCAGCATTATGCGTAGAAGCACTTGGAAATGATAGGGTAATCGGTGTATTGATGCCAAATGGTGAACAAAGTGATATTTCATATTCATATTTCTTATGTGGGAATTTAGGCATTAAATTTGTTACAGTTCCTATTGAAAATGCTGTTAATGGTGTACTTAATGCAATGAAAGAGAATGTAAATATCAGTAAACAGACAATTATCAATCTTCCGGCTCGTATTAGAATGTCAACTTTGTATGCGGTTAGTCAAAGCATGAATGGTAGGGTTGCAAATACATGTAATCTATCTGAGGATTGGGTAGGGTATTCTACACGATATGGTGATGCGGCAGGTGATTTTAGTCCGTTATCTAATTTGACAGTTACAGAAGTTAAAGAGATTGGAAGAGAATTGGGATTACCAGATGATTTGATTGATAAAGTTCCTACAGATGGACTTTGCGGAAAGACGGACGAAGATAATCTTGGATTTACTTATGATGTATTGGATAAGTATATTCGCACTGGTGAGATTGAAGATGGAGAAGTAAAGAAAAGAATTGATACAATGCATGAAAAGAATTTATTCAAATTGCAGTTAATGCCGAGTTTTCAACCATAAGTAGTATTGAAACCGAAATTTTATTTGGAAAATAGAGAAATAACAAATAACGATTTAGGAGAATTAAAGATGAGAGCAACATGTGAGATTGTAGCAGATTTAAAAGACGGAAAAGAAGTACCATACGAAGAATTGAAAATGGCTTGTTTAGTACAGTCAAGTATAATTTTCTTTTATCAGCAAGATACAAAGAATTTATTAAAGGGTGGTATTGTAGCGGATTTGGTGGAACAAATGAACTATAAAGACGATAAAACGTCATCGAAAAAGTTGGGATATCCTTCATGGTATTGGAATGCAATCAAAAAAGATCCGATTGAATGGCTTGGAGTAAGTCATATTCCTGGTACACCTGAGTATGATCAGCATTATAAATTAAGTAAATCATTATATGAAAAGTTCGCAAATAAAAACGATGATAAATAAATTGAATTTTGTAAATGAATGCGTTCTTTCATGGCAACAAATAGAGAAGTAATAGGTGTAACAAGTCGTTAGTCTATAATATAAAGTTTAAAATTCAAAGTTGAAAAGGAGAAAAAGATTATGACAACAGAAAAAATGACAGTACATAAGGCATTGGCAGAATTGAAGATTGTGGATGATAGAATTATTTCTGCAATCAACGGAGGAACTTATTGTGTAGCAAACAAACACTCAAATGAGAAGATTAAGGGTGTTCCTGTGGATGAATACAAGGGTGTTATGCAAGGTTATTACGATAAGGCAACAGCTCTGATTCAAAGAAGAGATGCTATTAAGAGAGCGGTTGTTTTATCTAATGCAACAACAAAGGTTTCAATTAATGGTTTGGAATATACGGTAGCAGAAGCTATTGAAATGAAGAATCATGGTGTGGAATTTGATGAAAAATTGTTAGATGTGTTAAATAAGCAGTATAACAAAGCACAGTCTGAAATCCTGAAGCAGAATGGTGATGATCTTGAAAAGAGGGCAGAACAGTATGTAATTGGTATTTACGGTTCCAAGGAAGGCAAAACCAATACAGATGATTTTGAGAAAACCAAGAAGGATTTCATCACAGCAAATTCTTATGAGTTGGTAGATCCGATTAAGATTTTGGACAAAATCAATGCACTCGAAGAAAGTATTGCTTCGTTTAAGGCGGAAGTGGATGCAGCACTCAGCACTTCAAACGCTGTAACAGAAATTGAAATTAGCTATTAGAGAATAGTTAATTGAGAGTTATTCATTGTTTACCGAAAACTTTAGACTACAACTCATCAGTCTTTTGCAGATATAGACTTATGTAAAGCTAAAAACAAATCTGCAATACAAAATGCAAATTATATAAATTATCAAATAGATTATTAAAAATATAATTTGTATAATTCAAAACTATACAGTACATATAGTCGGCACTATTCCAGAGTGAATTAGCTGACACTAATGTAAGTATAACATCTGTTGAATTATACTATATTAAAAAAGAAAAAATATTAGCCCCAAATGGTGTGGGTGTGTACTGTAAAGTTCAAAGTTGTAAGGCTCAAATAACAACGCTCATAAGTTCAAAGTTTAAATCATGAGTCAAAGTTAAAAGAGTAAATAGTAAAGTTATAAAGATTTATCAAATCCTTGGTATACAGTTCAGCATAGTTGTACTTGGCTATAAGCATCTGCAAGGCTGGTGAATGGTGAATAATTCTTTTATAAAAATTGGATGTTTGATGGAGTGTTTAAGACATTCCAAAACTACTCTCCACAACTCACTTTCCTTTCTGGTATGTACAGTAGGAATACGGAAATTTAAGTCAATGTGCTTAAATATTCCGTCAAGCATCCAATAATAAGGATGAATGAAAAAATAAGAATTTGAAAAAGGAGAAAATATTTATGAGTAGTTTAAAAAGTAAAATTGCAACAGGCGGAGCAACAGCATTGGTAGTCATTTTAATCATAGCTGCGCTGTATGGTGTAAGTTGGATTGTAACTTGTGGGATTATTAAATTGATTACTCTGTGCTTTGGATGGACATTTAAGTGGAGTATTGCAACTGGTATTTGGTTGATTATTTGTATTCTAAGGTCTATCTTCAATGTGACTGTAAAGAACAAGTGATTCACCAAAATACATACAATATATAGTATATAATAAATCAAAAAACGCAATATATTGATAGAATAAGCGGTTGAAATTCTTATTTTATTGGGTTGGCATGGAGGTGGTATAAATAAGTTTTGATTATGAAAAATTTACAGAAGATTTAATAGAAGCAAAGGAGATGGCTCTTAAATCAGTTGTAGGAGATGATGGAGGAAGTGCAAATTTAGACTGCCTTACAATATCACTTCCAAGATTGAAGGAAGAAAAAGTTATTGATGCAGTTAAAAAAGCTGGATTATGGACAAGAGGTAAGCAAAATTGGATTGGGCAGAGATATTTTATATCTGCTCCACATGGTTCACAAGGAAACGATAACACAAGTCAGATTGAGGCTATGAGAGATTGTTTAAAAGAAAAAGGTTATGATGTACTGATTTATTATCAAATGGATTAGCGGAGGTGATACATAATAGAATTTAAAACAAGCAAAAGAATAGATAAATGGGTAGATAAGCACATGAAACAAGGTTGTGTATCTCATGCAACAGCAGGTGAACAATTTGTATACGAATTTCTGCCGAGTGGCATTGTAGAGTGTCAAACAGTCAAATGTATGTGTTGTAATGAAGAATTTACTGATTATGTAGATTGAGAAAAGAAAAGGAGAAAATATACATATGGGATTAACATGTAAACCAGTAGGCAAAATGAGAAGTATCACAAGAAAGTTAGAGAATCAATTGGCAGAGGAAGCAAAGTTACAGAAAGAGAAGAAGAGTAAGAAAAGTAACAACTAATTTAAGTTCAAATAGAGAATAACAAATCAGATATATACACAAGTAACAAGTAAACATTTCGCACGGTTATCCGTAGACAATTCCAATAATTCCAATTGAACAGTTATATTCGTTTTGGGTGGTACAGCATACCCTTGGTTAAATTACGCCAAATTTAGCCACAAACCACTGATGACATAGATTTTATATAGATTTAATCTCTATGTTCCAGTCTGAAAAGGGCTGTTGATGTTATATATGATGTGAAAATATTTTAATAATTTTATTTTACAGGAGGACATTTATTTAATGGCAGAAACAAATTTAAGACAGGCAAACGCAAAGGCATTCGTACATGGAGTTGTAAGTGAAAAGGATCTGAAGGTTGTAACAGAAGAAGGCAAGACAAAGATTACAGGTAGTTTGACAGTAAAGACCTCTGATGTCAATTTTGTTAAATTCAATGTAAATGTAAATGAGAAGACGAATGCAGGTACAGACAATAAGACTTATGCAGGTATTCAGACGGTAATGAATGAGTACAAGTCTATTGCAGAAGTTGGAGAAGATGAAGCTACGAGAGTAAAAGTGAGCGGTGATCTGAGTCCCTTTACTGGAAAGAACGGTGAGAAGATTGTTTCTTATAGAAGCAATTTCTTTAACAGAC
>ERZ808037.497-NODE-497-length-36206-cov-15.694041_pt1 | contig 36206 bp, 31 predicted proteins | sample MGYA00380190_ERZ808037 | MGnify/ENA primary metagenome ERZ808037 (study PRJEB31490, sample SAMN06133399) | mouse gut metagenome | isolation source: J9 | host: mice | place: China: Chengdu | collected 2015-05 ...
CACAGTATGGTTGGTATTTCAATAATTATATTATTTTTCTAAGTTTTACTAGGTTTTTTCTTTAGTCTCGACAGGCAGGATGGGCTACTTCGGCCGGCTTGCCGGAAAACAGCCCGGACAGATGTAAAGTGCTGAAGGAGCCCCTTCAAAAACGCCAGCGCTTAGCGAGGTATTTACGAGCTTAGCGCCTGCTGCGTTTTTGTGGAGCGAAAGCGCGGCGACGCAGGACTTTACATCTGCCCGGGCGTTCTCTGGCTTCGGTGTAAATCGCCTGCCTGATCCCTTCTATAAACCCACAGCCCCACTGCTTCCCCTCACAAAAAGCATTGGCTCCACAATCTGCAGCCTCTCCACCGGTATGCCATGAATCCGCCCCATAGCGGCCTTTACCAGCAGGGAGCCATACTCCTTATAATCATAGCCGATACTGGTAAGGCCGGGTATGGCGGTTTCCGCTATATAGGTATTGTCAAAACTGACCACCGATATATCCTCCGGGATCTTCGCTCCATGCTCCCGGATACTCTGCATGACGCCCAGGGCTGCATAGTCGTTGATTGCAATCACTGCCGTAGGGACAGACAGGTCTTTTTTCTGATACAGCTCATTCATCTGGGTATAGCCGGAACAAATGTCATAACCACCGTTCTGTCCAATCAGCTCCGGTTCAAAGGAGATCCCGCTGGTCTTCAGAATCTGTTTATAACGCATCACCTTTTCGTAGGTGGAAAGCACGTCCATTTTTCCGCCCAGAACGGCGATTCTTTCATGGCCGAGAGAGAGAAGATGCTCCATAAGAAGATCCATGGACTTCATATGGTCGATCCTCACCATATCGCATCCGGTTCCGTCCAGCTTTCCGGTTATGATAACCGGAATCTGTTCCATAATATTATTGATCCGCTCTGCGTACTCCATATTGGTAATCAGCTCGTCTGCGTGTCCGCCCAAAAGAATAATGGCATCCATCCTCTGCTCCTCAAGTTTTCCCAGCAGTTGCTCTTCCAGCTCCATATCCCTTAAAAAATTGTATACGGCTACACTGTAATCTTCCTCTCTGGCCGCCTGCTCACAGGCCACAAACATGGAGGCATAATAGGGATTTCGAATATCCGCCATCAAAAGCCCGATCATACGGCTTTTGGCGTCTGCAAGCCCCTTGGCCAGTGCGTTGGGTGTAAAGTTATATTTCTCCACCGCCGCCAGAACCCTATTCCTTTTACTCTCATTGACTCTTGCGCTGCCTGTCAATACCCTGGACACTGTGGAGGCCGACACCCCGGCCTCCGCTGCTATATCATAAATTGTAATTTTTCTGTTATCGCCTGTTTTTGAGGGACGCATTCCTGTTCCTCCCTGCCTGTCATGATTATACTATCGTAAACCACCAAATAATTTGCCCTTTTTCTATTTTACTACGCTGCCCGGGCCTGTTTCCATCACTTTTCACGAACTGCCCGGTGAGGGCACGAATTGCTGCCGTAAGAGGCCTTCAGACCGTAAACAGGTCATAAATAGTATCAAATGGCCGTCTTATCCTTCCGCCTTTAAGAACTCGCGCTGTTATAATGCCTTACGCCGCCCTTCCACACAAAGACGGTCAGCATCGTAAATGCTGCCGTTACAACCGCTCCCTGCAGCGCCGGCCGGATTCCCAGTTCTCCGCTCATACTCTGTACCGGCAGGGTGGCCATGATACCATAGGGCAGGAGAAAACAGAAAATCACCCGCCAGATTCCATAAAAGGCAATGCCGGGCAGCTTCATGCACATCTCCAGCGCCGCATCCTCAAGCTGCTCCATCCGCGCGTTGGTCACCAGAAAAAAGCAGACACACCGGATCAGCACCATCATGTCATAGTGCAACAGGGTCATCATAACCACCCAGCCCAGATAGGCCAATATCTTCCCGGCGTCCGGCGTGATCCCCATCTTAGCTGCACCGTAGCCAATGATACACAGGCTCATAAACACCAGGGGAAGGGAACCGGGATTTATATTCTCAAAGGTGAGCCGGAGCAAAGGGCTCACCGGTTTGGTCAGATAAAGATCCAGCTCTCCTCTTTTGATTTTTTCCGGAAGCTGCCGGATTCCAAAAAAATAAACCGCCATGCCCACTGCATTGATCAGGGAAAAGGTTCCGATAAACAAAATCATTTCCCCCTCTCCCCAACTGCCGATCCTCTCCACATTGGAATAAACGATGCGAAAAACCATAAGCTGTATGACGAACAGACTCCCATCCACAAAAAAGGGGCCGAAAAATCCCAGCCGGAACATCATCAGCCCCTGAAACCGGATACGCATCAGCTCTCTCAATACCCTGAAATTCTTTTTCCATCTTTTTCTCATATTCCCACCCCATCATATTTCTTTCTGTAGCTGTTCCAGGTAACTGTAATCACAACCTGCAAAAACACACACCAGCCGGCCAGGATCAAAATCCCCGGCAGCGCCTCCTGCCTGCACCGTCCTGTCAGCAGCATGGACGGAAGATAAGTCACATAGTAAAAGGGCAGGCACCTCATCAGCCTGACAATCCCCTCCGGGAACAGGGCCAGCGGCACAATGGTTCCCGTCACCAGAGAAATCAGATTGTTTTTAATCATCAAAAAGGTGCTGATCTCCTGGTATTTCAGCGTCAAAATTCCCAGGTAATAGTTTAGCTCTACCATAAACAGAAGTCCCAGCAAAACCATCAGCACTGCGCAGAGGATGATCAGCGGCTCTCCGGTAAACACAAACTGGATCCGAAACAGAAAAATCCATATTACCGCCGCCAGAAAATCAAAGGCAAGGTAAAAAAGCACCACTCCCGCCTCCATGGCAATAAAATATCCCTCTGTGCTGATGGGCAGCACCACATAATTCGTAAAAGTACCGTTTCGGATCCGCCAGAATATTTCCCCGCTGATTCCCTCCGACATTTCAAGCTGGGATAAAAAAGAACTGATGATGTAATAGGACAGCATCCCATGAAAAGTGAACCCGGCAACCACCTCCTTCTGCTGAAATATAATTCCCCAGAGCAAAAAGGCAAAGAGGATTTTTGAGATGGTAAAGAGCATATTAAAAATTACATCTGCCCGCCATGCAAGCTGGGCCTTCAGATTCATATAAGCGGCTTCTCTATACTTTCGGTATCCTGACCAGGGTTTAGTTCTCATATCTGCTGCCCTCCTGATAAATCCTCTCCACCACAGTTCCAATCTCATCCTCTTCCACCGAAATGTCCGCCGGGTTCCATGGCATAACGGCGGCAAGAGCCGCTCCTGACTCCTCTCTGGGCACCATAAATACCAGCTTATGAGGCGTCCTTTCCAGTATTTGGGCCATAGGCAGGCTTATCTCCCCGGGCAGCTCCTTCGAAAAACAGGCTGTAATCTTTTTGTTCTTCTGGTATTTTGCAAACAGTTCCTCTGTCTTTCCGTCATAAACCTTGCAGCCGTGGTGGATCACCACCGAGCGCTGGCACAGCGTGGAAATATCCTCCATATAATGAGAGGTGAGGATAATGGAAGTCCCTTTTTCCTGATTCACCTGCTTTAAAAATTTCCGGATCTGATTCGAGGCAATGGCATCCAGACCGATAGAGGGCTCATCCAGAAACAACACCCGCGGCCCGTGCAAAAGCGCTACCATCAGCTCCATCTTCATCCGCTCCCCCAGAGAAAGGGTTCGCACCTGCACATCCATCAGCTCCTTCACATCAAACAGCTCCGCAAAATACGCCTTCGTCTCCTGAAACTGCTTTTCGTCCATCTCGTAGATCTCCTTAAACAGACGCATGGTATCGTTGGTGGTGAGTTCGAAAAATAACTGGCTCTTTTGTCCCATCACCACCGCATACTGCCGTTTAAATTCATTTTTCAGATCATTAGGATAAAATCCCATGACACTGATCCTGCCCGAGGTTGGCGCAATAATTCCGGTGAGCATCTTCGTAAGCGTGGTCTTCCCCGCGCCGTTGGGCCCGATCAGCCCGATAAACTCTCCTTCCTCCAAAGTAAAATCAAAATTCCTGACGGCGGATTTCTCTTCATATTCCCGCCTCCAAAGGCTCCTGATACTGCCGGATAATCCCTCCGGCTTTACAAACCTGCGGTAAGTCTTCGTAAGATTTTCTGTTTCAATGATATTCATATTCATTCCTCCATACAGCGTCTTCCCGGAAACACAATAGAAACACAATATTTTGCACCTGCCGGGAATGAAACAACGGATATACAGGCCTTCGCCTGACATCTTTATACATAAAACGGACAGTTCGCGGAGCGCACTGTCCTTATGCTAAACAAAAGCCAGCCACTGATTGTTCTGCCTGTGTAAAAGGCATACTACTTCCGTGGCTGGCTCTCTCTGGCGGCTTCTATGGGGGAAGATTAACAAAAAATGACAGACCGTGTTCTCCCCGGATTTATTCTGCAAGGTGCAGCGCCTGCGGCAAACTTCATCCCCGTAAGCTGCGCATCCCGCGCAAATCCCTTTTGTCTCATAGAAAGTTCCGGCAAAAAGCTTTGTGAAACAAAAAGCACAGCCCGGTATAAGGCTATGCTCTCCATTCATTTCAATATTAATTCCTAAAAGAAGTATATGATAAGCATTTACAAGGCAAAAAAAGGTATAGCTGTACTCTCAAACGCCGCCTCCACTATGGAGCCGGCCCATTTCCCAAAACTTCCAGCTATTCCCTGCAACTGTTTAGTTGTCTGATTTCTCCCTGTACATCACCAAGCTTAACATATATACTCTCCTTTCTTTTTTCTGTTTATCAGTATAGTCTGAAGGAAAAAATCTGTCAAGAAAAATTTTTTTACTGCTTTAAAACCTATTCCTGGAACATGACGGCATCCCGACTAGCCTTTGCGGTACAAATTGATCCGAAAATCGCTCCCCAGCTCCTGAAGCTCCGGTTCCTGAAGCCCGTAATCATTTGCCTCCTGAAACATCTTCAAAATACCGCTTCCCCACCCTTCAACCAGATTCATATAAGCGAAAACCTTTGCAATTACCCCGTTTCTGATTTTTAAATTTCCTGCCTTCATCTTCTCGATCGTCAAATCCTTGTCCAGCATTCCCGGTGAGGTAACTTCAAGCCGGTCGTCAAAAAGCGCCACCTGCACCCTTCCCGGGCAAAGGTAAGAACGATGGCATACGGCCTCCGCGATAAGCTGCCGAATCGTGTACACCGGCAGTTCATAAGTATCCTGCCCGGTAGGGTCGCCAATACGGGCTCCCGGTTCTAAATGCTCCAGCACAAACGCACATGCCGATTCTATCTCTTCATCTATGCAGCCTGCAAATTCCTTTCGCGTAACAGAGACGCTCCGAGTCGTTCCCCTGAAAACCGTACACTGAATTACGGCGTCCGGATATTCCCCCAACCTTCCATCCAGTAATTGATAGCCGTTTGTTGCATAAAATTTCCCCTTTTCTTCGACAACGGCCTTAAATAAAAGAAGCTGCCGGATTCCTAACCGCTTTAGTGCGTCCCCTGCCTCTTCATTTGCGCGCAATTCCTTTGCATGCCGATAAATCCGGTCGCAAAACCGGTCCATTTCATCCCCGGATAACTCCCGTTCTGCTTTCTCCGAATCAAAGCTGCGGTTTCTCGCAGATAAAGCCATCTCCTGAATCTGGTAGATTGCCGCCTTCCTTGTTGCACCGGCCAAACGCAGATATACCCCTTCAATGATCCGCTGACCTCTGATACAATAGGGACGCTGCATGCCGGCAGGAACGTCTATGATGATGATATATTTCCCGTCAGCTTCCTGTATCCCCGCGTTGGGAATAATTTTAGGCTCACAGCTTTCGTAAATCGCATCGGTAATCGCTTCCATTTTCTCAACCGCTTCCGTTTTGGTAAATCCCGCTCCCCTTCCGGTATCCTTTTCCGCGCCGAAAACCAGGCGTCCCCCATTTGCATTCGCAAAAGCCACAACAGTCCGCATATATTTTTCGCTCCTTGAAGGAATATCCGCCCTGCATTCAACCTCAAGCCTTCCGCCGCTCATAATTTCTCCAATTGTCATATACGCCTGCCTCCTTGCCCCGCATTCCACATACCGCCGATTAAAAATACAACCATTCTGCACCTATCTTAAGAAGACTCTCCTCCTTCTGTCCAATGCCAAAAAAACATCAGGATATAACCCGAAGGTATACCCTGATGTTTTGAGAACGGCCTGAGTGTGTTCATGCCGTTATGCGCTTATAATTATCCTGCAGCGTCTGTCTGATAACAGAAATACAAAAGCTCTCTTCCTTTGTAAAGCTCTTATCCTTCAGATAAAGAATGCAGCTATTGGTTCTTTTTATTGTTTTTCCTATACTGTAGAACTGTACCCTGCTTCTGTCAGTAATATAGGGAAAAAAGGCTTCCGAAACAAAGCAGCATCCCATCTGCTTCTCCGCCGCCTGAATGGCAAGCAGCGAATTATCCGTAATCATCCTCGGCACCGGATTCATCCCATATTCAGCGAGTATAACGTCAATTTCCTTTCTGATCGCACTGTTTTTCTCCTGTAAAATAAAATCCAAATCCGGAATTTCAGACAAATCCAGCCACGGGTATCTGACGCCTTCTCTTTTTTGGGCAAACGGCCTTAGGTCCCAGCGGTCAGGAACCATCAAAAGCATATATTCCTCGCAAACCTTCTCATGCGTAATATCACCGCCGGCAGCAAGTAAATCCGGCCCCACCGCCAGATCATACTGATAGCTTTTCAGCCCGCTGACAATATCTCCTGACATAATATTCGCAAAAGAAAGCCTGCAATCCGGATATTTCTCTGCAAAAGAATCCTGCATATCCACGACTGACATATAAGTCGTATTCAGCGTCATAGCTATACGAATATTCCGGTTCCTGTGGCTGTAGAGCAATTTCAGTTCTCCATCCATCTGCTCCTTTAACCGCATAATTTCCCGCCCGTATCTCACATAAATATGCCCGGCCTCCGTCAAACAGATTCCTTCGCTTGTTCTCTCAAACAAGGCCAATCCCAGTTCCTGCTCCAACTTGCTGATATACCTGCTGAGCGCCGGCTGACTGATATAGAGGATCTCAGCCGCTTTGGAAATGCTCCTGCATTGTGCCACTGTCAGTACATAAAAGATATTTTTCATTTAACAACCCATCTTCCCTTTCGGCTTGAACCAACTCTCTCAACCGGGAAATCCATGCAGCCGGGCCGCCTCACCTCTTAACGCTTGTCCTGCCTGCTCAGCCTTACAGACACAGAACAATTCTCCACGCTCACGCCTCCCTCGGAGGCAAAGATACCCAGCCCGTTCCCGGGCTTTGTATAAAGTCTGGCGCTCAGGGCCACACCGTCCACATAAATTACCGCGATGGTGTCATCCACAATCATACGGATCCGATACCTTCTGCCCGCTTTCAGCTCCAGAGGCCTCTCCGCTCCCTGACCCATATAGGCAAACCAGGGCCAGTTGGGATTTTTCTCACACAGATACCGATTTTCGTGACACAGAAAAATAAACTGATAGGATTCCTGCGTTTTTTCATTATCATAACAGCGGATCCCAAAGGCCCTGGTTCCTTCCGTGAAGGTAATATCCGCCTCAAAGCTGTAAAGCTCCCCGCAGTGCTTTTTAATCACCTTTTCCGTTCTTGTTCCGGTACTCTCAATTGCAAAATCCTCTATTCTCTCCCGGTCCGTAAAGGCATCCCATATCGTATCCGGGACTTTCATCCCCAGCGTACCGTCCTGTCTCTGATAGACCTCATGAGGCACAAAGGTTCCCGCCCACTCATAGCTTTTCTTATCGTCGCAGTCTTCTTTGGTGGCCACCCAGCCGAACATGATTCTTTTTCCCCCAAGGGCAAAGGTTCTGCCTGCATAATAGGCCCGTCCGTCAAAGGCATCGTCCCTGGGGGCAATCCAAGGCCCGTCCGGGCTTTTGCTCATCCGGTAGATCATCTTGCTGCGGTCACTGTATTCCGTTATAATATGATACCACCAATCCCCCATCTTAAACAAATCCGGCATTTCATGCATGACAAAGAGATCGGGCGCCCAGAAATCCCCCTGGAACTTCCAGTCCTTTAAGTCCGTAGATGTAAAGCTCACCGTCCGTCCCGACTGCCGTGTTTTTGCATCCTTTTTCCGTGCGCCCAGAAGCAGCAGATACTGCCTCCTTTCTTCCTCCCACATCACAAAGGGATCCCGCCAGTCATCCGGGTCATACCCCTGCTCCGGCGTAAGCTGCAGTCCATCCCCCTGCCCACCGGTCTCTCCATCCGCCTCAGCGCCGGTCTTCGTCCAGTGAATCAGATCGTCGCTGACCGCATGCATCAGCACCTGAGACGGCTTGCCCAGCTTTGGATAATCCCTGTTATAGCCAGTGTAAAAAGCATGATACCTGCCCTCTCCCTCAAAAATACTGCCCGAAAAAAGGAACTGATCCTGTTCCTCATCCCCTCCTCTTGGAATGACTGTCCCCATGTCCCTGTAATTCACGAAATCAGAGGTGATAGCCAGATCCCAGCCGAAAGGCTCTCCGAAGGGACAGGGATTGCGGTTGTCCTTCAGATAAAATAAATAAAAATCACCGTCTCTGCCGAAAGGCATACAATCCCCAAACCACGTGCCCGGCAGTTGAAAATATAATCTGTTCATAGTCCACCCCTGTTCTGCGCTGCTTGCTGCGCTCCCTGTTTGCCATTATTTTTTGCCATCCTCCCGGAACCTGCGCATATAATACATGACGGCGGTCACGCAATAACACAGGGCGCATCCCCAGGCAATGGGATTTGCGAAGCATATTGCAGTAAACCCCAGGCCGGATACGGCGAGAAGGGAGCCGAAGGCTCTGCCTGCAAGCTCGCCGAAACCGGAAAGCACCGCCTGAAAACTATACCCCAGTCCCTGGAGTGTATTTCTGAATATCATAAGAGACCCATGTACAATAAACAGCGTACTGATCAGTCCCAGATACAGCACAGCGTAATCGGTAACCAAAGCAGAGCCTTCCTTTCCCAGCACAAGGCCCACCAGCCAATGCTTTCCGAAGAAGATCACCGCATATGCCGCCGCACTGTAAACCACCTGAATCAAAAGCCCCGCCCTTATACCGCTCCTTATACGGCCGTACCTGCCTGCGCCAAAATTCTGTCCAGTATAAGTGGCCATTGCCATGCCTATGCTTTCCATGGGGAGCGTGAACATCTGTCTGATCTTCTCCCCTGCCGTCTGAGCCGCCACAATCACACTGCCCATTCCGTTTATGGCATTCTGCATGATCACGGCTCCAATGGCAGACACTGAATATTCAAATCCCATGGGAAGCCCAACCGTACACAGCTTCCTTATATGGAAAGGAGAGACTGCAGCTTCCCTTTTGCAGACTCTGAATCCCTTTGTCCTGGTAAACAGCCACCACGTACAGATAAGACCGCTGGTCAACTGGCTGAATACCGTAGCTGCCGCCGCTCCCCTGACTCCCATACCAAAAAGGCAGATCAATACCAAATCCAGAAAAATATTTTGAATGCACGAAATCAGCAAAGCCATAAAAGGCCGCTTCGAATCCCCCAGCGCTCTTAAAACGCTTGCCGTATAGTTGTATAGCACAGTTGCCGGCAGACCGGCAAATATCACCATAATATAGTCTCCCGCAGCGGGAAGCAGCTCTGGGGGCGTATGTATCATCCCAAGAAGCGGATAGGCAGACAGCATTGTCAGGGCAGTCATAATCACTGAAATTATAAGACAGATATACACGCCATTCCAGAAAAAGCGATGCATCTCCTCCGTATCCCTGCCTCCAAAGCTTTGGGCAAGAGGTATCCCAAATCCCACACAGGCTCCCTGGACAAATCCAAGTACCAGAAAATTCAGGGAATACGTTACCCCTACCGCCCCCAGGGCATTTTCCCCCAGGGTCCTTCCTATAATCACCGTATCCGCAAAGCTGTACAACTGCTGAAACAGCGTACCGAACACCAGGGGAACGGCAAACAATAAAATCTGCATAAGGGGCTTTCCCCTAGTTAAATCCATAGTCGCTTTTTTCATGTTCTGTTTTTCCTTATAATTTTATCTCATCCGCATAATAGTATCTTACCTGCAGTCATGAAATTTTTCAAGAAACAAAAAACAGGATTCCTCTTATCTCACACCCCCGCCAGCTCATCGAAGGTCCCTGCTATATCCAGTGTCCCGTACCCCCACTCCCGATTAGGATAGCTGTTTCCCGGTACGCGCTCCGCTCCCCGGATCAGATAATTTTTCAGTTCCCTGCTTTCCACTCTTGGCTGGTTTCTTCTGACTACCGCCCACTCCAGAAAGAGCGCAGAAGCTCCCGCCGTCAGAGCCACCGCCAGGCTTGATCCCGTTCGCGGGCCAAGGATTGTGTCTATATTGACTCCCGGTGCGCAGATGTCCGGCTTGAAGCGCCCGGTCCGTGAAAAACCTCTGCCCGAATCCACCCAGAAGCTTCCGTTCTCATCATTATAAGTGGTGGTGGTAATCACCTCTCTTGTATTGGCGGGCTCGGTAAGGGTTGTGTAGGGCGACGGACGCAAAAAGTAAGTATCTCCCTGAAGAAACTCCTTCAAAGGAAGCCAGATGTGGAAGCAATTCTCCGCGCTTCCCCCGGTAATGGTCACCTGGATCGTCCACACGCCGGGAGTCGGATTAATGAACCTGAAAAAGATCAGCTCCTCTCCGGAGCCCTGCTCAACCAGCACATGATCCACCTGCACACGGGAGCTTTCATAGATAAAGTTAAACTCTCTGCTGCCCTGCTCCCTGAAATCCACTCTGGGCGTGACCTCGCCTCCCGGTGTGCGGATCGAGATGGCATGCTTGGAGGGCACGCTTCCCCAAAGCTCCGCCACGAAACCGGACTGATTTCCTTCTACCCTGATCTCCACATTATCTACGGTTTCTGTCAGTCCCTCAATGGAGGTTCCCACATAATGGTGTGCCGCATTTCCCTCATTTCCTCCGCACACGATTACGGCCCGGCTCCGCCTTGTGGCAATCTGATTCAAGTAGTTTGCCAGCACAGACTGCCCCCCATGGCCTCCCATATTCGTCCCAAGGGCAAAGCAGATAACAAGAGGCCGCATCAGCGCCACCGCGTAGCTTTCCAGATAGCGCAGCGCCACCAGGATGTCGCTTTCCGCATAAGCGGCGGTATCCTGGGACACCAGATAATAATCCTTCAGATAAGGCTTTGCCTGTCGGAGTTTCACCATCACAATATCCGCCTCCGGCGCTGCCCCCAAAAAGCGGCGGCCGCCCCCTAAGGAGCTTCCTGCGGCCACACTGGCAAGAGTAGTCCCATGTCCGTCTGTATCGACACTTGGAACAATTTCCAACGGTTCCGGGCTTTGCAGAGCCAGGTTAATAACCTCCCTGCGATATTCGGTGCCATACAAAATCCCCGCGGGAGGCTCCCCGGTTTGTATGGTTTGATCCCAGATTCCCAGAATCCGGGTGCTTCCGTCTTCCTTTCGGAAGACCTCATTCTCATAGCTTATCCCAGTATCCAAAAATCCTATTACTACTCCTCTTCCCGTTAAATTCAGGGCTCCTCCCTGTACCCTGGTGATTCCGCTGTTAACCAGGGCGGTTGGGTCAAAGCTGTCCTGCAGCCCATAAAGAGCCGGTATGGACGGATAGGTAAACTCACTGATGCTCATTGGGCCGATCTCCTCCCGGTTTAGATAAACGATCCTAATATCGCCTCCTACCGGCTGGATTGCCGCGTTAGCCGGGTTGACCTCCACCCCTCCCGGCAATATAATATCTGAAATAATATCATAAAAATCATTGGAAACGGCTCTCTCCCGATCTGTCATTTTTCTTAAACGCTCCTTTTCACCCATTACTATATCTATATGACAGCTCTCCCAAAGAGTCCCATTTCGGCCAGACATTCCCTGCCCGGGGTCCAATTCCTTTTGGGTATAGAAAAAGCAGGGAAGACTCCCTGCTCTTTCTATACCCAAAACTACGGTTTCATCTCTATTGCCCGCAAATGATCCGGATTTTCCCCGCTGGTACTGCGAATATCAATGACAGGGCCTCCTGTCCCCTCAATATACTCTCTGGTGATAATCACCCGGCCAATGTTATCGTCCTTGGGAATTTCATACATAATATCCAGCATAAATTCCTCTATGATGGCCCGCAGGGCTCTGGCTCCCGTATCCTTTTCCATGGCCTTCTCTGCAATGGCCTCCAGGGCGCCCTCGTCAAACTCCAGCTTCACCTCATCCAGCTCCAAAAGCTTCTGATACTGCTTTAAGATGGCATTTTTAGGCTCCTTTAATATCTTTACCATCATGGGCTTATCCAGTGCCGCCAGGGTATAAATAATGGGAAGCCGCCCGATAAATTCCGGTATCATGCCAAACTTCTTCAGATCCTCCACCGTCACCCTGCTCAAAATATTTTTTTCTTTGTCAAATTTATCCTTAAGCTCCGCATTAAAGCCAATAGAGGTCTGCTTCTTAAGCCTCTGCTTGATAATCTCCTCCAAATCCGGGAAAGCGCCGCCGCAGATAAAAAGGATATTCCTTGTATTGATGGTGGCAAGGGGAACCATGGCGTTTTTGCTGTTGGCGCCCACCGGCACCTCCACATCCGCCCCCTCCAAGAGACGCAGCATTCCCTGCTGCACGCTCTCGCCGCTCACATCCCGGCTGGTGGTATTCTTCTTTTTGGCGATCTTGTCGATCTCATCGATAAATACGATTCCCCGCTCCGCTTTCTCCGTATCGTTGTCGGCAGCGGTAAGCAGCTTGGAAATAACGCTTTCAATATCATCCCCGATATAACCGGCCTCCGTCAGGCTGGTGGCGTCCGCGATGGCAAGAGGCACGTCCAGAAGCCTTGCAAGGGTTTTCACCAGATAGGTCTTTCCGCAGCCGGTAGGGCCGATCATCAGCATATTGGATTTTTCGATTTCAATATCGTCCATGGTGCCGGTGGCAACCCGCTTATAATGGTTATAAACCGCCACAGAAATCACTTTCTTTGCATGCTCCTGGCCGATCACATAGTCGTCTAACTGAGCCTTAATCCTGTGGGGAGGAGGAATATTCCTGATGTCTAAAACAGGCCCCTCTTCCTTTTTGGGCTTTTTCTTTTTCATTCGCTGCTTATAGGGGATTCCTCCTTCCCCCTGCAGATCCGTAATATTTACAAAACGGATATTGGGAAAGCCCTTACCGTTTAAATTCTTATTGATGTCCTCCATCAGGGCCGGATTGTTTAACATGCCCTGATAATCAAACTGGCTCACCGTATCCATAGTCCTGTGCATACAGTCGTTGCACACGGTAATATTGTTGGGGAGGCGGAACATCTTTCCCGCCTTGCTCTCCGGCCGGCGGCACATAAAGCAGACGTCTTCGTAGTCGCCCTCCTTCTTATTTTCGTTTCCTTCCTTCTTTTCTTCCTTTGTCTCAGGATCTGTCAAAGAGGAATTTGAATCGTCGCCGTCCCTTTTTTCCTCTTCCTTTTTATCTCTCTCATCATAATCTGACATCAGCCGTCTTCTCCTTTCAAATCCGCCTCTCTATACAATCCTTCTCACCGAAAGAATTTCCTTATAAGTAGCGTGGGTGATCTTAATTCCCGAGCGCGGGGTGCTGGCGTGGACAATCTGCCCATTGCCGATATAAATGCCTACATGCCCTGCATAACAGATTACGTCCCCGGGCTGCGCCTCGGAATAGGAAACCCCTGACCCTGAGCTTCTCAGAGAGTATGAGGTTCTGGGAACGCTGTAGCCGAAATCCTGATACACTCTCCACACAAAGCCGGAGCAATCCGCTCCCTGCGTCAGGCTGGTTCCTCCCGCTACGTAAGGATTTCCGATAAACTGGCAGGCATAGTTGGCGATCTGCTGCCCCTTTCCCCCGGAACCGGAATAGCTGGAGGCGGAAGCGTATCCAGAGGAGGAGGAACTGCTGCCGGAGCCCGATTCAGAACCTTCTGAGGAGGAATGATCTGAATTATCCTCACCGCCGCTGTTCTGGCTGTTATTCTGCCCTTCTCTCTGTGCCGCTTCCATTTCCGCCTGTCTTTTCAGCGCCAGCTCCTGAGCCCTGCGCGCCTCTTCCTCTGCCCTTTTTGCCTCTTCAATCTGGGACTGCTTATTGGCGCTCTCTGCTTCTAATTTCCTGATCGTTTCGTTTTGCTTCTTAATATTGGCCTTGTATACTGCCGCCTCCTGCCTTGCCTGTGCAAGCTGCACCTCATAATTATCGTACTGCTCCTGCTTTTCATTTAAAATGATCTCCAGGCTTTCTTTTTCCTCTTCCAGCTCATGCTGCTGGGCTTCCAGCTCGGCCTTTTCTTCCTCCAGCCTTGCCTTCAGCTCCTCCACTGCCGCCCTGGCCTCCTGATAGCTGATCAGCATATTGCGGTCATACTCATAGAGCTTCTCCACATATTCCACCTTATTGATAATATCGCTGAAGCTTTTGCCGCTTAGAAGAATCTCCAAATAGGTGGAATCACCCTTTTCATACATAAATTTGATCCGAAGCTTCATGGCCTCATACTGCTGCTGTTCCACAGCCATCGCCTCTTCACATTCCCTGGCGGTTTCTTCGATCTGATCCTGCTTCTGCGCCACTTCCTCCTCGATCATCTCCACACTGGCAATGGTTTCTACCAGAGCGGCATCTATTTCGTCGATCTCTTCCGCCACTTCGTTTGCATCAGACTCTATGGAATCCGCCCGTCCGGCCGCATTATTATAATTTTGCTGCTCCTGCCGGCGTCTGGCATCGGCCTCTCTTTTTTGCCTCTCCAGCTCCTGTTTTTCTCTCTCCAAATCAGAAACGGAGGCTGCCGCCGCAGGCTGCGCCGCCCAAATCATCATTGCCATTGACAACAAGACTGCCAGATACCTGATGCATCTTTTCCTCTTATACACCTGCCCCACACACCTTCCCCTTAAGAGCGTATCCTTTCCCTTCTTTTCCGAAATCAGTCACTTTCTTATTCCGCCTCCGGGCTTTTCACCGATGCCCTCCCGGCAAGGAATTTTCCCACCTTCTCCAATAGCAGAAACTCTCTGTAGGCTTCCTCATCCACACCGCTTCTTCCGTCGAGGCTCTCCGCAAGCTCCTCGTCCGTCACTGTGATCTTTTCCTTATCTGCAACTGCACAGGCCAGAATATAGCTCTTTGCCATCTCCCCGGCCTGCTCTGTGAGCGTTTCCTCATACTCCCCGGCATCTCCGCCATATACCCTGGCCACATAATCCCCAATCTCCAAATTACTGTATTCGGCGTAGGCCTGGGCATTGCTCATGAGCATGTCCTTAAGACGCTCCACCATTCCCGCAGGAGGCTCCTCAAAAACGCTGCTCTCCAGCACCGCAGTTAAAGCCGCATCTATCTTTTCATCTTCATAAGCATCCTTTGCCTGATCCAAAAGCCCTTCATAAAGATAGTTCCGGTAATCCTCCACCGTTTCGCAGTCTGCAAGGTTAAGCCCCTTTACATATTCGTCTGTCAGCTCCGCCGGCAGCGGCTCTTTGATGCTGTTGAGCTTAACGGTGAACACGACAGGCGCGCCGGCCAGATCCGGGTTAGGGGAATAGTTATCCGGAAAATTCAGGTCAATGTCCCTGCTCTGCCCGATTTCCATTCCGATCACTCCGTCCTCAAAGCCCGGGATAAACTGGCCCGAACCGATGGTGAGATCATACCCCTCAGCCGTGCCGCCGTCAAAGGCTACACCGTCCCTCTTTCCCTCAAAATCAATGTTCACCACGTCCCCTGACTGCACGCTGCGGCCGCTCACCTCTTTGTAGGAAGGGTTGCTCATCAAAAGGTACTCGATATAGCCGTCCAGATATTCATCCGTAACCTCCGGCTCTGCGACCTCAAGCTCCAGCTCTTCATAATTGCCCAGAATCACATAATCCTTGGCCTTAAAATCCGTAATGTATTTCATCTCCTCCTCAGACTTCCCGCATGCTGCGAAAAGCCCCGTTATCGCCACGGCGGCAATTACCGCCGGAACTTTCTTTTTCAATGAAAATCTCATAATTAATTTTCCTCTCCTTTTGTCGCCTCTTAAAAGACACCTCTCTTTTTATATCACAAAAACGCCTGAAACGAAAGTCTTTGTCCCACTTTTTATAAATAATTCATGATTGAAAAGCCCTTGCCTATTTCTTCCGAAAATGCTAAAATATGTTTTATCGTTGCCGGATTCATTACAAATTCCACACCGGTACCAAGGAGGGCTCCTATGAAAACAGCATCTATTGTTTTACTGGTTATTCTTGCAATTTTGATTATTGCGCTGGTTGCGCTGTATTTTCTGGGGAAAAAGGCCCAGAGGAAGCAGGCTCAGCAGCAGGAACAGATCAACGCTATGAAGCAGACAGTTTCCATGCTGATCATAGATAAGAAACGAATGAAGCTCAAAGACTCCGGTCTTCCTCAGATGGTCATTGATCAGACTCCCAGGCTTTTGCGTTCCTCCAAGATGCCTATTGTAAAAGCAAAGGTAGGGCCGCAGATCATGTCTTTAGTCTGCGAGGAGAGGATCTTTGATTACGTACCTGTCAAAAAGGAAGTAAAGGCCGTAGTCAGCGGCATTTATATCACAGATGTAAAGGGGCTTCACGGAAAATCCGTTCCGGTTCCCGCTAAGAAAAAGGGATTCTTCAAACGGGCCCTTGAAAAGGCCCAGGAAAAGGCAGGCGCCAAGCCTGTTAAATAAGACGGCAAAAAAACGAGCGAAAAGCTCGTTTTTTTATGCCAGTCGGATCCCCTCTTCCCTGGGGCGCAGCTCCATCTCAATTTTACAGTCCGCCAGGTACTGATAATTTGCTTCCAGGGTGTAGGCCACCTGTACCCGTATCTGATTTTCCTTTTCCTCAATGAAAACCGACTCCGTATCCACTCCAATCAGAACGTTCCCGTAGGGCGTCAGGTAACTGGTAATATTCTTCTTATTTTCCTCAAAAATCATCCGTACATTAATGAGCCCCTTCTTAAAAACCTCCAAATAAGAATCCGTAAAGCGGATAATATTTCTGGTGGTGTCCGTAAAGCCTTCTGTTATTTCATCGTATACAATATAGTGGCTGCCGTTTTTCTGATAGTAATTAGCCGGCGTTATGGTTTCAATCTCCCCGGCCTCCTCGTTTTGCTCCATCTGAAGCCCCTTCAGGGACAAAAGCACGTCTTTTGTCATATCTCTCCTCTTTTCAATTTAGTACTCCTCGATATTTACGATTTTGGCAGACAAAATTCCGTATTTTATAATCGAATTGGCAAACCGTTTAAATTTCTCTGCCCCGTCGCTGACATAAAACCGGTACCTGTCCTCCCCCAGCTTTGGCTTTTCTATGTTTTGCATATCCTGAGCCTTAAGCAGCTCCTTAAGCTCCCTGGCCGTCTCGTAGGCCGGATTCACAAGCCTGACCTGATCTCCCATAATCCTTCCCACCGTGGAACGAATCAGAGGGTAATGGGTACAGCCCAAAATCAAAGTGTCAATTCCAATATCGATTAACTCCTCCAAATACCGTCCGGCGATCTCATCGGTCACCGGATCCTCCCACAGCCCCTCCTCCACAAGGGGCGTAAAGAGCGGGCAGGCCTTTCCCGTAACCTTAATCTGAGGGTCTAAATCTTTTATGTACCGGGAATAAATCCCGCTGTCGATGGTCCCTTCTGTTCCTATCACGCCAATCTGGCCGTTTACAGTAGTCTCCACCGCTGTTTTCGCCCCCGGCTTAACCACACCGATCATGGGAATGTCCGTTTCTTTTTCTATCTCGTCCAGCGCATAAGCGCTGGCCGTGTTACAGGCCACAACAATGGCCTTCACCTGCTGCTTCTGCAAAAACCGCAGGATCTGACGGGAATATCTGGTAACCGTATCCCTGGATTTACTCCCATAGGGAACCCGGGCGGTATCCCCGAAGTAAACAATTTTTTCGTTGGGCGTCTGGCGCATGATCTCTCTCACCACCGTAAGCCCGCCTATACCGGAGTCAAAAACTCCTACAGGCGCAGTTCTGTCTTTCATATTTATCGCCATACTCCCTTCAAAAGCCCGCGGCTTTCAGCATCCAGGTGCAAAGCCCGGGCCCAATGGTTACATAAGCTTATTCTCTGCCGCATTTTCCTTTCTATGATATACATATTCCGCCAGACGGCTTTTTATACGGATCCCGCCGAGCTGCAGGCAGGAGAGATCCGTTTCTTCGTCCTCTTCCTCTACGCTTTCCAAATCGTCAAATTCCTGCCCATCTGCGTCCCCGCATACCTCTTCCTCGTATGCCTGCTCGTCAAGACACAGCTCGGGATAAACAAATCCCCACCAGCCTAAGGTTCCGATAAACAATACCGCCGCTTCATATATTTTTCTCATCATGCTCTTATCCTTCCATTTCCTGTTCTTGGATAAGAGTATTTCCCCTTTAGCGGCGCCTATTCACTCTTCCTTCATTTTCAAACCGTATTTGCCTGATAATAGATTTTTCCTGGTTGTCAATATGAAGCCTTGCCGCCGCTGCCGCCCGCTCCTTGTCCCGTCTCAAGATACTCTCGTAAATCTCCCTGTGCTCGGCAATCAGATTGTCATGCTCTCTCTCCTCCTGAATATAAACGAACCGGTAGCGGTACATCTGCTCTGAAAGATTGTTTACAAGCTGCTGCAGACGTCCGTTGCCCGCGGCCTCCACAATAATGTCGTGAAGGGCCACATCCGCGCTGGCAATCACCGACGCGTCCCCCTGCCTGACTGCCTGTTCAAACTTCTGGCAGGCCTCAAAAAGCCTGTCCGTATCTGCCCGGGTGATCCTGTCACAGGCAAGCTCCACACTGAGGGCATCCAGGGCCCTTCTCACCTCCAGCACATCCTGCAGGCTCTTTTCGGTGATTCCTGCCACCTCTGCCCCCCGCCTTGGAATCATGATGACAAGCCCCTCTAATTCCAGCTTTCGGATTGCCTCCCGGATGGGCGTCCTGCTGACCCCCAGCCGATTGGCCAGATGCACCTCCATGAGACGTTCTCCCGGCTTAAGCTGCCCTGTAAGGATGGCCTTGCGAAGTGTATTGAAAACCACGTCCCGAAGCGGCAAAAAGCCGTCCATGTCTATCTTTAACTGTCCCTCCATCTTACACAGCCCCTCCTTCCTGAAACGGTTTGAAACGGTTAAGCCCGCAGCTAAGCGGTTTCAGGGCTTTTGTATTCTGTCACAAAAACCTGTTCTGCAAGCCCGGCTCTTCTGATTTCTTCCGCAGCCCCCGCTGCCCTTTGCTTTTCGGTAAAAATACCGAATACCGAAGGACCGCTTCCGCTCATGAGGGCATTTTCAGCCCCGTTTTCCATCATTTTCTTTTTGATCTGATCAATCGCCGGATAGGCTCTGACGGTCACTGTCTCCAAAACATTTCCCATTCTGCCTGTGAGCCCTGCAAGATTTCCTTCCCTGATGGCCTCTGTCATACCGTCAATATCCGGATGCTCCTTTAGCTGGTCTGCATGAAGATTTTCATAGACAAACCTGGTAGATACACTGATCTCAGGCCTGGCAACCACCAGATGGCATTTGGGCGGCGGCCCAAGGGGAGTCAGCTTCTCTCCGATTCCCTCCGCAAGGGCCGTCCCCCCCAAAAGGCAATAGGGGATGTCCGCCCCGAGCCGGACCCCGATTCTCTGCATATCCTGAAGGCTCATTCCGATTTCAAACAGTTCATTTAACCCGTAAAACACTGCCGCTGCGTCGGTACTTCCTCCGGCCATCCCTGCCGCGATGGGAATATTCTTTTCAAGGGTAATTTCCACCCCTTCCGTCTCCCGGTGATACTCCTGCAAAATAGCCTCTGCCGCTTTATAGATCAGATTGTCTTTTCCGGCCGGAAGCTCTTCCTTATCTGTTTTTATGAAGATTCCCGGCCTGTCTGCCCTTTTAAAGGTTAAAAGATCCCAGATATCTACCGTCTGCATGATCATCTTCACCTCATGATACCCATCCGGACGCCGTCTTAATACATCCAGCCCCAGATTGATTTTGGCGTAAGCTTTCCTTGTAATGCAGTCCATCCTACTCTTCCTTTCCCGTTTTGTATACATTATACATAAGATTGTACTTAATTATATACAGGAAAAATCCCCCCGTCAAGGTCAGGGGGCCATTCCGATTTAAATCCCGGGCGCTGTGTCTTTCCAAAAGCCGGCATACCTGGAGCGTCTTTAAAAATTACTCTAGTCCACCTTCTGCAGCATCCTCCACAAGGTAGTCCGGCTGATTCCCAGCCGCTTAGCAGCCGCACTCTGATTCCCGCCTTCCTCGGCCAGCACCCGGCTTAAAATATCAAGATTAATCTCTTCCAACGTACGATTCAGATTCAGGGAAGAGGATACCGGCACGCTGGGAAGCTCACGCTTAATCAGACGGCTGACGGCATCTGATTGAATATAAGAAGAGTCCGCAGTGGAAACCAGTTCGTTCATGATACGCTGAAACTGATCGAAATTGCCGGGCCAGTTGTAAGCCTGAAGCTGCCTGATTCCCTCAGGCTCAATCCCCACAATCTCTTTCGCCATTCTCAGATTCAAATTGCTGATATACAAGCTTGCCAGATTCGGTATATCCTCCAGATGAAAGCGCAGAGGGGCAATCTCCAGGAGCAGACAGGAAAACGCGTCCAACACCCTTTTGCATCTGGCAGGGGCATTGCCCTCCGCATCGTGGCGGAAGGTGAATATCATCTTGTTTTTCGTCGTCAGATTCAAATCCGAAATAATACTCATCAGCTCATCAAACCGGGTATCCGAAAGATCGCCCAGCTTATGGATATAAATAGTAGTATTCGTATCCGATAAAGGGGAGTTGTTATGTTCTGTCAAAAAGCTCCAGCTCTTTTCATTTAGTCTGGCACAGTCAATGATTGCCATAGGTTTATTCTTAAGCCTGCTTTTGGTAAAAATCAACCGGGCCAGCGGCTCCTTTCCGGTTCCTGCTTCCCCTAAAATCACAAGAGGAGCGCTGCTGAGCGCGTATTCATCGATCGACATTCCCAAATGAGCCGTTGCATGAGTAATCCCGTAAAAGCTGTTGAAAAAGCCGTCGCAAGCCTCCTCCCGGGAAATATAACGAACCCCGTTCTTTGTCAGCGCCAAAGGTACTTTTCGGTGATTGATATAGTACATAATACAGTTCTTCCCCTCAAAGCTTTTGCGCTGCCCCACCAATACATAGAGAAGTCCCGTATGCTCTATATAAATTTTCTTTTCACCGGTTTCCGGGATGGCAGAAATATTTGCCTTCATTGTTTCCATCACTGTTGATGGAAATTCAGACGCCTTTGTATAAAGAATCACCTTTCCCTCCATATCAAATACCACCACCGGCCAGGGATGGTTCTCCAGAATCAAACGGGCAAAAGACAGCTCGGATCTCATATGGGCCCGGGATTGGGTAATCTGAACTGCAGAATCCAGGGCTGCCTCCACACTCTCCGTTCCGGAAGTAATCAAAATGGAGGTCAGCCCATACTGCTGAGCCAGAGAATTAGTGATCACATCACACAGAACCATATGGCACCCCTCTGCCAGAAGCCTTTTTAAGGTATCCGCCGCTTCCTTCTCATTATGAATGGTATATATATCAATATGATATTGAAGCATGTCGCAGAGAAAATGAGCGTTCCTGGTAATAGCAGGAAATCCTACCAAAGCATATTTGCTGGTGTAATTTTCGGCCAGTTTGATGGACCTGAATATATCATAGACAGAAAGCTGGATATCCACCACCGGAAATGAAGTGACACGACGGATCAACTCCGCCGTACCGCCTCTGGAGATGATTACATCCAGATCATGCTCCGAATAGCGGGATGCAATGGCAGCCCCCGTCTCCATATCTCCAATAAAAATATCCAGCTCCACATTCTCCCGTCTGGCAGCCGCCTGTTGCATCAAATGCTTCATGCCCTCGTAAGGGGCAATTCCAAGTACGCGCACTTTTTTCATAATATACTCTCCTAATATATTTATTTGTTTGTTTACAAATAAAACAATATATCTATATCTCATTACATTCTTGTGGTGATTGTATCATAATTGCCCAAATATTTCAAATATAAACACATGATTTTCACATTGAAACACTGTAACTACAAATTTTGCCTATTTATCCGTTGATAATTTTTTAAATTCTAGTAATATTAGATATACATTCGATCAAAAACGAAAATAATGTTTTAAAATTAAACACTCAGGAGGGAGAATGGATGGTAAAGTTACTGCTCATCGCGGATGACTTCACAGGTGCCCTCGATACGGGAATCCAATTTGCCAAATATGGAGCAGCAACCAGAATGTTAACATCGTCTGAAGTAGACACGGATCTATGGCAGAACAAAATGACAGAGGTGCTGGTAGTTGATACGGAAACAAGACATCTAAACGGCCGGGAAGCCTATAAGAAAATTTATTTTCTTGTCCAAGAAGCCATTCAGGCAGGCGTCCCCTATATATACAAAAAGACCGATTCTGGCCTAAGGGGAAATATCGGTTGGGAGCTTCAGGCAGTGATCGACGCCTCCGGGGAAAGGTTCCTCCCCTTTATCCCTGCCCTTCCGGCGATGAACCGGGTAACCATAAAAGGAATCCACTATGTGGAAGGCATCCCCATCCAGCAAAGTGAGTTTGGAAAGGATCCTTTTGATCCGGTAACCTCTTCTTTTGTAATGGATTTGTTTCAAAGTAAAACACACCATATATCACTCTTTGAAAAATCGCCCCAATACTATACCGATTTTGCACAGCCAACCATCGGAATATTTGATGCTTCCACTCAGAAAGATATTTATCGCATTGCTGAACATTTAAGGCAAAAAAAACAGCTTAAGGTCATGGCCGGATGTGCAGGCTTCGCCTCCGTACTTCCCCTCTACTTAAAGCTCCAGAAGCACCAAATGCCTTTTCCTAAGCTCAGCCAGCCTCTACTGGTTGCCTGCGGAAGCTTAAACCCTATCAGCAAGCGCCAGATCGCCTACGGCGAAGCCCTGGGGTACATAAGAGTGACTCTGACTCCCCGCCAGCAGCTAGAGGAGGACTATCTTTCTACCGAAGACGGACAATTTTGGCTGAATAGCTTTTCAGAGTATTTCCGAAAAAGTAACGTGGTCATGATCGATACGGAAATTACAGATCCCTGTACGGTAGAGGACTACAGAAAACAAAAACGTATCACCCTGGATCAGGCCAGGGTGCGGATTGCCGACAGAATCGGAATGATTCTGCGTAGTCTTCTGGAAAAGAACAGACACTGGACCCTGATGATCATTGGCGGCGACACTCTGATGAGCTTTATCAATCAGACTCAGTGTAAGGAAATTGAACCAATCTGCGAGGTAGAGCCGGGAACCGTACTCTCCTCCATGAATATCCAGGACCGGCAGACCTGGGTAATAACCAAATCCGGAGGATTTGGTAAAGAAGAGCTGCTTCGGGTGGTGGCAGACAAAATCGAAAGCTGAAGGAGGACGAAACCCTTGACTTATCAACTAAAATTACCGGGTATAGTATATGGAGGCGCGAATGCACTCCAAAAGCTCTCTGAAATCGCACAAAATTACCATAAGGCGGCCTTGTTCACCGATCAGGGAATCCGCAAAGCAGAGATCACAAAAAAACCGGAAGAACTCCTTGCCCGGTCCGGACTTTCTGTCACCGTGCTGGATCAGCTTCCCGCAGAGCCTACCTATCTTCAGGCACAAGAGGTTGTAGAGCAATTTAAGCAGACCGGCGCCGATCTGATCGTAGCCGTAGGCGGCGGCAGCGTAATGGATCTTGCCAAGCTTGCCTCTGTTTCAGCTACCAATGCCTACTGCATTCGGGATATGTTATCCGATCCTCTGATCGGCCAAAAGCAAGTGCCTACTCTCCTCATTCCTACCACTGCCGGCACCGGCTCCGAGGCTACCCCGAACAGCATTGTGGCTGTACCCGAGAAGGATCTGAAGGTTGGCATTGTAAATCCGGCTATGATAGCCGATTATGTGATTTTGGATGGTGAAATGATCCGGACGCTTCCAATCGGAATTGCGGCAGCCACCGGCCTTGACGCCCTGGCCCACGCTATCGAGTGCTATACCTCTAACAAGGCAAACCCTTTTTCCGATCTCTTTGCCATGGAAGCGCTGAAGCTGATCTTTCAAAATCTGGAAGCAGCCTGCTTAAATCCTGATGCAATAGAAGCCAAAAACAAAATGCTCCTGGCGGCCTTTTATGGCGGCGCCGCCATTACCGCATCAGGAACTACTGCCGTACACGCGCTCTCCTATCCCCTTGGCGGCAAATACCATATTGCCCATGGCATATCCAATGCCATAATGTTACTACCGGTAATGCGTTTTAACAGACAAGCCTGCCTGAAAGAGTTTGCCCAAGTTTACGACATGCTGCACAGCGGAGATGGAAATGTTAAGTCCCATAAACAGGCCGGTCATCAGACTGCTTCCTGTCCTGTTACTGATGATCAAAAAGCTGATTGGCTGCTCATGCGCATGGAAACCCTGATACAAAGTCTGAAAATCCCGTCTTCTCTGCGGGAATTCGGAATAGTCCAAAAGGATTTAGAATTCCTGGTAGAAGGCGCCATGAATGTTCAACGTCTATTGGTTAATAATAAAAGAACAGTAACCCCGCAAGACGCCAGAAGCCTTTACCTGGAAGTTCTCTGAGAAAGGAAAACCAAATGACCGAAATCAAAGGAATTATTCCTCCCATCTTAACTCCCATGAATGAAGAGGAAAACATCAACGAAGAGGAGCTCCGTAATCAGGTAAACCGTCTGATCGGAGCCGGTGTCCATGGCATATTCGCCTTTGGAACCAACGGGGAGGGCTATGCCCTGAGCGAATCCGAAAAAGAAAAAATTCTGGAAGTGGTAGTTGAAGAAACCGCCGGGCGTGTTCCCGTCTATGCAGGAAGCGGCTGTATCAACACAAAGGATACCATACGGATGTCCCAAAAGGCAAAAAGCTTAGGTGCAGACGTTCTCTCTGTCATCACTCCCTGGTTCGCCGCCGCTTCTCAAAACGACCTGCTGGAGCATTACACAGAAGTGGCAAGGGCAGTTGATATGCCCATCGTCCTTTATAACATTCCTGCCAGATGCGGCAATTCCCTTCTGCCGTCCACCGTGGCAAAACTGGCGGAAATTGACAATATTGTGGGAGCCAAGGACTCCAGCGGCAGTTTTGATAACATGCTTCAGTACATTGAACTGACCAGAGAAAAAAATTTTGCAATTCTCTCCGGCAATGACTCTCTGATCTACTGGAATCTTCTTGCCGGAGGGACAGGAGGGATCGCAGGCTGTGCCAATGTTTTTCCGAAAAATATGGCCGGAATTTATGATGCTTTCATCTCCGGAGATTTGGAACAGGCCAAAACTTATCAAGATAATATTCGCCCCTTCCGAAGCTGTTTCCGGTTCGGGAATCCCAATACCATTGTAAAAACTGCCGTGGCCATGCTTGGATACCCTGTGGGAAGCTGCCGCAGACCTTTTGACCGGATCAGCCAGGAGGGACTGGCAGCACTCAGGCAAGTGTTAGATGACTACCGTCAGAAAGGCATCGAGTGAAAAAGCCCCGGCTTGGAGGATAATACAAATGGAAAATACAAACAAAAAGCTTAGCCCCATCATTGGAATCACTATGGGCGACCCCGCCGGGGTAGGGCCCGAAATAACCGTCAAGGCTCTTAGCCAAAAGCAGCTCTATGACCGATGTCACCCTCTGGTAGTAGGGGATGCCGATGTTCTTGCTCTCGCCCAAAAGCCAACAGGACAGGAAGCACTCAAAATCAACCGGATTCACTCCGTATCGGAGGCAAAATTTGAGCACGGTGTGATCGACGTCCTTGATATGGGAATGGTTTTGACAGATCAACTGGAAATCGGCAAAGTTTCCGCCATGGCTGGGAATGCTTCCTTTTCTTATGTAAAAAAAGTGATTGAACTTGCCATGGAGGGGAGCGTGGATGCTACCGTAACCAACCCTTTAAATAAAGAAGCAATAAATCTGGCAGGACACCATTATTCCGGTCATACCGAAATCTATGCGGATTTCACAGGCACCCAAAAATATACCATGATGCTGGCTTATCACAACCTGAGAGTGGTACATGTATCCACCCATGTTTCCCTTCGGGAAGCATGCGACAGAGTCAAAAAAGATCGCATCTTAGAGGTAACCAGAATTGCCCACAAGGCTTGCCTGGAAATGGGAATCCCAAATCCCAGGATCGGCATTGCAGGGCTTAACCCCCACTGTGGGGAGGGCGGGCTCTTTGGCCGGGAAGAGATTGAGGAAATCATTCCGGCAGTAGAGTTGGCCAAAGCAGAAGGGATTTCGGCCGAAGGCCCCATCCCTGCAGATACGGTTTTCTCAAAAGCCAGAGGCGGATGGTATGACTGTGTAGTAGCCATGTACCATGACCAGGGCCATATTCCTCTAAAGGTAGTGGGCTTTGTGTACAACCGCAGTGAAAACAAATGGGATGCTGTAGAGGGCGTAAATATCACCTTAGGGCTGCCTATTATCCGCACCAGCGTTGACCACGGAACCGCCTTTGACCAGGCAGGCACAGGGCAGGCCTGCCCGTCCAGTCTTTTGAATGCAATCGATTATGCTATCAGCTTTGCAAAAAGCAGGGCTGCTAACCATACATAAGGCATAATAAACCAAAATCACAAGGAGGAAAAGAAATGAAGAAGAAACTGATCTCTGTCATTCTCTCTGTTGCCATGATAGGAACACTGCTGACCGGATGCGGCGGCTCAGGCGATAGCCAAAACACGGAACCGGCAGAAAGCACATCCGATGCAGCAGAAGATGACACAGCAGGCGCAGATGAGGCAGACGCTTCAGACACAAAAGACAGCAGCCAGGAGGTTAGCGCTTCTGGCGAAAACAGCTACACCATGTTTATGAGAAATACCTATGTCGGATGGATCAGGGAACTGAACTGGTATGATGCAGCCGAAGAAAAAACCGGCATCCATGTAGAATATGTGGAAGGTCCCGATGAATTTGCAGACGTTTATGCGGAGGTAGACCAGAGGATCATTTCCGACACCCTTCCGGATGCGGTCATGACCAAGCTGGCCCAGACCAATGTTTACGGACCACAGGGAGCCTTTGTAGACCTGGCGCCTTACATTGCCAAATACGCCCCCAATCTGCAGAAATATATTGATGACAATGCGGATTATAAGGCTCTTGTCAGCGACGAAAACGGGGCGATTTACGGCCTTGTAAAAGAGTCCCCCATCTTCCAGGATTTCCTTGGCTATCGCGTGGATCATCTGGAAAAAGCCGGCGTAGATGCAGACTCCATCCGGAATGTGGAGGATTTCACCGAAGCGATGAGATCTCTGAAAGCTTTCTACGGCACAGATAACCCGAACTACTATCCACTGACCGGCCGCGAATGCGCAATCCGCTTCGCAGCATGGTTTGAATGCTTAAGCACAGTTTCCGCTACGGAATCCCACGGTATATATACCGGACATTTTAAGGATTATTCCTTTGACATCATGAATGACAATGCCTATACCATGGTAGAGACAATGAAAACCTGGTATGAGGAGGGTCTGATCCAGCCTCAGTTTGCAGAAGGTACCTTTACAGAAGGCGACTGGGAATCCGACATGATCAACGGCAACGGCACTTTCTTCTATGATTATTACAACAGGGCTGAATGGTTTATGGAAAACGGCGGACCGGAAGCGGATCCTGACTATCAGATGGGCGTACTCGGCAACTTTACGGATGCCTCCGGAAACACCATCCTGGGCGCAGGCACCTGTAAGTATAATGAAGAGTGCGTAACTGCTGTCAACGCCAAGTGCGACGAGGATAAGATCAAAACTATCCTCACCTTTATCGACTTCTTCTACAGCCCGGAGGGGATTGATCTGGCAAACTACGGCGTAGAGGGTGAAAGCTATCAGGTAGCTGCTGACGGCTCCAAAGAATTTATCGTGGATTATGCCACAGAGGAAGCAAAGCCTGAAGGGGAAAAGAAATGGTCCTTCTTAAGCGATCGATTTACTGTCTGCAGACCCGTTGACAACGTAGCTTTCTTCCAGTGGAATGCTGATCTGATTGCAGATGCCTGTGCAAAATATATGACAGAGGAATGTATCAGAACCGGTATCAACTTAAGCTATACCGCAGAGGAATCCGAAGAGCTCTCCAACCTCATTGCAACTGTATTTGATGCTGAGATTGCCGCCATCGTATCCTTTGTAACCGGAAACACTGAGCTTACCCCTGAAAACTGGAAGTCTTTCCAGGATGAAATGAACTCCATGGGATTGTCCAGAATTGAAGAAATCCAGTTGGAGGCATATAAGAATACCTACGGGGAATAATTTTTACTCATTACAAAAGCCGCTGCCCGGATCATTCCGGGTAGCGGTAATTAAAAATATCAGTTACCTTTTATATCTTTTATGAAAAAACGGAAAATGCACCGTCAGCATGGAAAGGAGACAATATGTCTATGAGAAAAACGAAACAGACAGCCTTGGCGGTAAATGAAAGAAAAAGCCTCTCTCAGCGCTTTATTCGGGACATCCGGAAGAACTGGATCCTGTATCTGCTGATGCTTCCGGGCTTCTTAAGTCTGATCCTGTTTAAGATCGGCCCTGTAGGAGGAATGGTGATTGCCTTTGAAAAATTCAGCGCTTTCCAGGGAGTGTTTGGAAGCAAGTGGGTGTGGTTTGATAATTTCAAAAGAATTTTCCAGGATCCCTATATTCCAAAGGTGGTGGCCAATACCATCATTCTGGCGGTGCTGTCCGTTGTTGTAGTTTTTCCAATCCCCATTATCTTTTCCCTGTTCTTAAATGAGATCAGGCAGAAATGGGTCAGAAGCACCGTACAGTCCTTAAGCTTTCTGCCCTATTTTATATCGGCTGCGGTTATGGTCAGTATTCTCTCCACCATACTTTCCCCCAGCTCCGGTATTATCAACAGTATTATCCGAGCTTTCGGCGGCGATAGTATCAATTTCATGGCCAAGCCGGGATGGTTCCGGCCCCTGTATGTTATTCTGGAAATATGGCAGTCCTTTGGTTATTCGGCCATCATCTACATTGCTGCCATGATGAACATTGATCCATCCCTGTACGAAGCTGCTGAGGCGGACGGAGCCAACAGATGGGACAAAATGTTCCATATTACGCTGCCGTCTATTTCCACCTCTATCATTGTAATGCTGATCATAAGCGTTGGAAATATTTTTACCGTAAATCTTGACAGAATTCTGTTGATGTACAACCCCAGCGTATACGATACCGCTGATGTAATCCAGACCTACGTATACCGGATTGCCTTTGAATCCAAGGGTTTTCCAGATTACAGCTATGGCACTGCCGTGAATATCCTGAAATCTGTCATTGCATTTGTTTTGGTCACCGCCGTCAATAAGTTAGCAGATAAATTTGCCGAGACAAGACTTTTTTAAGAAAGGAGACGCAGCATATGAAAAAGAAGAAAATCCAAACCTTTGATATTGTAAACAATAGCATTCTGCTGCTCGTGGGCCTGGTCTGCATTTATCCTTTCCTTTATGTCTTTTTTGTGGCGACCAGCAACGGAACCTATCTGCAGCGGGGAGAGGTTTCCTTTCTGCCCAAGGGCTTTCACTTAGAGGCTTTTAAGTATATCCTCGGAAGCAGTAAATTCAATGTCTGGACAGGACTTAAAAATTCGTTTCTTTATACCATCGGCGGAACCATTGTTTCCATTGCTTTTACTTATGTGACAGCCTACGTCTTTTCACGGGAAAGGATCAAATGCAGATTCTTTCTGATGGGCGCTTTTATTATTACCTGGGTATTTGACGCAGGCATCATTCCGCAGTATATTATTTACAATAAGCTGGGCTTTATCGACAATCCCTGGGTTATGATCATACCGGGAGCCATCAATACCCAGTTCCTGATCATCACCAAAACCTTTATCGAAGGAATCCCCAGAGAACTGGAGGAGGCGGCTTTTGTGGATGGAGCCAATGACTGGACCATCCTGACTAAGGTATTTCTTCCGCTGTCAAAAACCATACTGGCCACCATCGGAACCTTTTATGCGGTTTCCATCTGGAACCAGTATCTGATTCCTCAGATTTACTTGAAATCAGATCACCTGAAGGTCATACAGCAGGTACTCAAGGAAGTAGTTATCACAGACGCCGGAGCCAGCACCGCTTTTAAAAATGTAATTATAAATGATGTCACCCTGAATCAGCAAAATTTGAAGTCAGCAGCTATATTTATAGCCATGCTTCCCATCGTGCTGGTCTACCCTTTTGTACAGAAATACTTTAAAAAGGGTATCATGATCGGAGCTGTAAAAGGATGATACCGGAAAGGAGCAGAACAACCTATGAGAGAATACATAGAACTAAACACCCTGCAGGAGGACGGCAGACTATACCGCAATAATCTGCTTGGCAGCGTAGAAGCCCTGATTCCCAACCAGTTTGCCAGCGTCCATGCCGCGGATTTACTGGAGCTGCCAAACGGCGATCTGCTTGCCTGCTGGTTTGCAGGAAGCGATGAGGGGAATGCGGATATTTCCATTGTGGTTTCCAGACTAAATGCCACAGAAAGCAAATGGAGCGCAGGAGAAGTCGTCTCTGACGACCCTGCCCGCTCGGAGCAGAACCCTTCGCTGTTTCTTACTCCCCAGGGAGAAATCTGGCTGATGTACACTGCCCAGGTTTCCCGCGCGCCGGAGCATAATCCCCATTTTAATCTGCAGTATACGGCCGAAATCCGCCGGAAAATTTCCAGGGATAACGGCTACACCTGGGGGCCTACGGAAACCATGTTTTCCCGTCCCGGCTCCTTCTGCCGCCAGAAGATTCAGGTGCTTTCAAGCGGAAGATGGGTCTTTGGCAACTGGATCTGCTTTCCGGACGAGACAAGATGCGGAAGCGATATTACCGTTGTTCAGATCTCTGACGATCAGGGCAAAACCTGGAGAGAGGTGGAAATCCCCCGCAGCGCAGGCCGCGTCCACGCCAATCTCATAGAGACAGCGCCCGGAGAGCTGACCGCCCTTTTCAGAAGCCGGTTTGCGGATAATATTTATATTTCCTACAGCAAGGACTATGGGGATAGCTGGACTGAGCCGGTGCGCACCTGCCTGCCCAACAATAACTCCTCTATTTCGGCCATCAGGCTGCAAAGCGGAGCCCTGGCCCTGATTTACAACGCCCTCCGCTTTAATGACGACATCTCAAAAACCGTCTGGCCCCATCAGCGCTGTCCCGTTACCTTTGCCATCTCCGAGGACAACGGCAAAACCTGGCCATACAAGAGAATCATTGAGATGGGAGAAGGCTTTGTGGGCGAATACAACGACATCAACAACAGAAGATACGAATATCCCGTGATGATGCAGGGGCTGGACGGCAAAATCCATGCTGCCTATAGCTGGGGCGAAAGACGCTGCGTGAAATATGTCTGTGTGGACGAGGCATGGATCCGCGGCGAAAAAATGCTGCCGGGGGCAGAGGGAGACTCCTCCATGCCCTGCCAGAGATAAAATACTGCGGGGCTGTTACCCCTTTGATGTGAGCATATCAATGACAGTTCACATTGGTGCAACAGCCCCGTTTTTATGCTTTGTCCTCTCTGTTTATCATTTTGGCAATGGCAAGAAGCAGACCCACGCTTCCCACGTTATAGCCGCTGCTGGCATATCTTCCCATCCTCCCGGGGCTCACCAGCAAAACCAGAGGAAGCTTCTCCGGGTCTGTGTACATCCGCCTTGCAACCACCTCCGCAAGCGCCTGGAAATCATCATAATAAACCTGCGCATTCAATAACTTTCCGGCCTCGTCTAAAGCAGGATTCTCAAGGGCATCCTTTCCCGAAACCACCCAGACAATCTTAAGGCCGCTCTCCGTAATCTCCTGCCGCCTCTGCCTCAGCTCATTTAAAAGGTGCTCCGTAGGCTCCGCCCCTTCTTCCAGAAAAGCCAGCAGCGTATAGCGTCCCCCAAGAATCTCCTGATCTGTCACCTCCCTGCCGTCCCCGTTCTTTAACGAAAAGGGCTCCAGCTCCAACTCCTCCAGCATCTGGGAAAGCGCAGGCTCACGGAAATATAAGGGCAGCACAAGCTCAGGCTCTCCGCACTCTCCCGGCAGAAAATCCTTTGGCTCAACCGTCCGGTGCGCTTCAAGCTGGTTCCCGTCAGGCAGCCTGACTGTCGTGATCACCCGGTAAATTCCCCGGGGCAAGAGCAGCGGCAGCTCTCCGCTTTCAAATTCCCTTCCGCTCAAATCCAGCGTCTCAAACCTTTCAGAACATCCCCCGTCTTTCTCCTTGGGCCGGGATTCTCTGATCAATCTGCCCAGGGTCCAGGAAGCATAATACTCCGGCCTGCCCTGACTTGTAAGCACCAGACGCATCTGTCCCTCCTGCTGTTCGCCGGCTGCGGGATGAAAGCTGCTTCCCTTATAATACTCGGCCTCCCGGGACGCCGGATTGAGTCTGGCAGGAATGCCCAGGGTACGGCAGATCGCCACAAACAGGGTCTTTTTGTCCGACAAATTCCCTCTCCTGATACGCATCACCCCCACCGGCGAGGTTACCACCAAAGAATAGCTCCTGCCCTGCCGCTCTTTTTCCTCCCCTTCAATCTCCTTCTGAATCCATCCCCAGATCCGCTCCGGCCGCTCACAGAAGCGCTTTTGCTGCTCCTTGGGGAACGCCTCCCTTAAAAAAGGACGGTAAGAAGTAATCTCTTCATGTCCGATTCTCGGATTCCATACATAACGCAGAAACAGCTCCTTTGGTTCTTCCGCCTCTGCCAGATATTCTCTGCCGGAAAATTCCCGGACCTGACGTCCATAAATAAAATGTTCCTCCAAAAGCTCTGCCCTTATATCGCAATAGTCCTTTTGGGCAAGCACAGACAAAAACGCCAGCGCTTCCTTTTCCGGATACTTCCGGATAAACTGATAAATTTCAAAAAAGTTTCCCCGGGAAAGTCTAAGCGCATCCCTGACAAATTCGGCTTCCTTCCCGGATAAGGTGCGCAAAATGCCCTTTAGCAGCTCCTGCGCCAATTGGTCTGCCTGCATACCATACTGCTCCAATTTCCCTTTCCGCAGCCTGTCCGCCTCCTGCTTTTGCACTCTGCCCCTTTCCCTCTGCTCTTTTGTCGGCTTTACCGGATGCATGGGAAAATCCCGGGGAGCTTTATAGTCTAAGCACTGCCATTTTTTTCTGTCAGCTTCCAAATCCTGCTGCCAGAGATCTTCGGAAAGAATTACCTCCACCGATTCCACAGCGCCGTTTTCCACCGACACCTCCCGCCGTTTGTTCCCCTTGATCACATGAAGCCGGATACTTCCCAATCCCAGCAGGAGGCTGACCCTTCCTTCCTGATCCGTATCCAAACGGGCAATTTCCCTGTATTCCGCCATATTTAAAAGTGCAAAGGATACCTCTGCTCCCTGGATCGGCTTTCCCTCCTCATCCTTTACCAGTACGCTCAGCCGGCTTGCCCTGGCATAGGCGCCGGTAAGATTCAAAAGATATGCTGCTCCGTCCCTCTCGGTGATTTCCGGCCTTTCCCGATCTATCCCAAAATAATCGGAAAACACCCGGGTATGAACCAGCATGGCTCTCGAGGAAGCGTTGGTAAACCACCCCCGGTCAAGCACCTCCTCCGGCTCACAGGCCCCCAAAAAACGCCATCTGCCATCCACCCAGGCCTCTGCCCAGGCGTGATTGTCATCACAGTGGGCCCATCTTGGCGCATACACCTGCCGTGCGGCGATCCCCACACTGCGCAGGGCCGTTACCAGAAAGGTGGACTCCTCCCCGCATCGCCCGCTTCCGCTTAAAAACACTGCCGCCGGACTTAACGTCCGCTGGTCGGAGGCGGCGTAGGAAACCTCGCCGGCGCACCAGTAGTTGACCTTCTTTACAGCCTCCTCCAAAGAGCACCCCCAAAGCACAGGCTCCAGTATTTCATAAAACCAGCCCCTGCAGTCTGTCACCGCCTCATTGTTCACTCTGGGGCAGACCACATAATTCAAAAACATTTCCTCGGGAAGCTCTCTGGTCCACGGATATTTTTCTCTGAGAAAAAGTCCATGCTTTACATAATTGTAAAACAACCAGGGCTCATAGTCGGCCGCGTCCGAAAGGGGCATAGTTCCATACAAAAACTCCATAAGAATCCTCTCGTCCCCCGCAAGCTTATCCACAACCTCCGAAATCTCCTCCGCCCTTGCTCCAAGAAGAGGCAGCGTCTTTCCATATTTTTCGGCTGCATAACAGGCTGATTTTTCTGACAAAATTCCCTTCATTTTTAACCCCATTTCTGCGCGGCCTTTTGCGCATGTCAAGTTTGTGGATGCCGCGCAGACACAAACCTGCGATTGAAAATTTTGAATTTTCAATCTTATCTCTCTCTACTCCTTTCAGGGCCTGTGGATTTTTGTAAAAACACAAACAATCCCGGTAATCTGATTTAAAGATAAGGCCCTGTGCCTTCCCTGTCAAGAGCTAATAATCTGCCGCCCTTAAGGCTATTACAAATTCCCTTCATTTCAATACATTTTTATTCTTTCATCCCATTTCCTGCTAATCTTTTTGGAAGAAGCTGCCGATAAAATTAATAGAAAAATGCAAATAAATCAAGCTAACCAAGGAGGGTATCAATATGAGCGTAAATGGAGTTACAGGAGCCGGCAGTACCTACAGCACATACTCTGCCACCTCAAGGAACACGGACGCAAAGACAGAACCTAAGGAAACTACCACTGCCCCGTCCAGCGGAGTAGTGTACGAGCCTTCAAAGGAAGACCCTGCGGCTTCCGCCAAAAAATATAAGCCTGACACCCAGATGATCGCCAAGCTGAAAGCGGATGCGGATGCCAGAACCTCTCAGATGAGAAGCCTTGTAGAAAAAATGATGACCAAGCAGGGTCAGACCTACGGAAAGGCAAACGACATCTGGAGTTTCTTAGCCAGCGGCAATTTCACCGTTGATCCTGCCACCAAATTGCAGGCTCAGGCCGATATTGCAGAGGACGGTTATTGGGGAGTATCCCAGACCTCCCAGAGGATTCTGGATTTTGCCACGGCTCTCACCGGCGGTGATCCCAGCAAAATTGACGAGATGCGCGAGGCTTTTGAGAAGGGCTATAAGCTCGCCGAGAAAAAGTGGGGCGGCAACCTTCCCGACATCTCCCGGCAGACCTATGACGCTGTTTTAGACGGCTTCGACAAGATGGCCAAAGATGCAGGCATTGAAGGTTAATCTGTGAATAAACATAAGGCGCTTCGCTTAGGCGGAAACCCATAAGGAAGTATATGAAGTCTCCGGCAAAACCGGCGTGGCATAGGTCATGCCGGTTTCTCTGTGCCACTGACTGGTTCCGGTTTTCTTCTGTCAAGTAAGGACTAAAAAAATTATTTTTCCATTCTTCAACGTAAAACAGCGGTTTTGATCACTACACAAAACCGCTGCTGATAGCAATTACCTTATTCATCAAACAAACCTTCTAACATAAAATTGCTTGCTTCTGCCTGTCTGTTAAAAATGAGTTTATGACAATATCTCCTTTCTGCTTCAAATAGAAATTAGCTTTTTCTTCAATTTCCTTTGAAACTTGTACGTAGCAATTTGAATTTAATACAATCCTTCCATTATTGTCCACATCAAATTCAACAAAACGATATTTGTCCATGCCAGATTTCAATGCTAAATCCACAATGATCTTTTCCCCACCTAAAGAAGGGGAGAACTTCATTTCCGACAAATATGCACCTAACCTGATTTCATAGTCCAGAATGGTAATAATACCTATGTATTCTGGATCAGATATAGCGTGAAACGAGTACTTTTCCATACCTCTCCCCCTCCTTCTTATTTGGAAAGCTAATACAGTGTATAATATGATGCTGGGGTCAAAACATAGAGTTTTCTATGTTTGATACTCTGCAAGAACCTTGAAAATTTAATATTTTACAGTAGATTTTTTGCAAAAGACTTCATTGCCTTGGAATATGTTGATGTACTTCTGGCTTATTTCTATGCCAACATCGGATTTTGCGCATAATTCCCCAAGCCCTTTCGGAATCCAAAGAGCTTTCTGAAGTTTAAGGCTGCTATTTTACTTC